>FWPV01000409.1_pt1 | contig 137320 bp, 103 predicted proteins | sample 2228371 | NCBI WGS metagenome assembly FWPV01 (sample SAMEA103939776, study PRJEB20133) | metagenome | reverse complement strand
TGACTTGTCCGCCTTGGCTTCTAAGATTGCACCGTGTCTGCAATCCTGCTCTTGGTCGGCGCCGTGTTCATCCCGGGTGAGACACTGGAGTACGACGTCCGCTACGGCCCGGTCACGCTCGGCCGGCTCGTACTTGAGGTCCTCACGCCCGAAACCGTCCGCGGCGAAACCTGTCACCACTTCCGTGCTGAACTGGCACTCAGCCGGTCGCTTTCCTGGCTGTTCTGGGCCGACTACCGGCTTGAAACCTGGGCCCGGAAGACCGACCTCGTCACTCTCCGCTCATCGAAACGAACCCGCGAGCCGAACTACCGGGCCGAGTGGTCCGCCGACTTCTACCCGGCGCTTTGCAGCGTGCGCTATTCCACGAACACCAGTTACTTCCTGCCCGACTCAGCACGCGACATGCTCACCCTTTGGTATCTGTTCCGGACCCTAAGCCTGAAACCGGGCGACACGGTCCGCGCTCAGGTCCATGCCGACCGCAAAAACTACCCGCTGGCGGTCGCGGTAGCACCGCGCCGCCCGGTCCGAGTCTCGGCCGGGTTGTTCGACTGCTGGCAGCTCAGCCCGAACGTCGGCTCACCGCTCGGCACCGTGCTGCTTTCCGCTGACCCGGACCGAGTCCCGGTCGTGATTCGGGCTCGCTTCGGCGGCATGACCGTGAGCGCTTACCTGCGCCGAACCAGTCAGGAGGCAAAGTGAAACTCTACGCCGTGATACTCTGCGGCGGCAAGGGCGAACGATTCTGGCCCCGCAGCCGAATGTCGAACCCGAAGCAGTTCATCCCGATGGTAGGCCGAAACTCGCTCACCCAGGAGACCAGCTCGCGCATCAAACCGCTCTGCCCCGTCTCCCGGCAGTTGTTCGTAACCCCAATTCGGTTTGCGCCGCTGGTCCGCCGACAGCTCAAGGTCAAACCGGCCAACCTGATACTCGAGCCGGTCGGACGGAACACGGCTCCGGCAATCGCCCTGGCCGCGGCCTATCTGCATCAACGCGACCCGGACGCAACCATGGTCGTCTTGCCTGCCGACCATCTCATCGAGAACCGATCCGAGTTTCTCAAGTGCGTGAGCCTGGCTGCCGAGCTCGCTCAGCAGGGTCTGCTCCTCACCTTCGGAGTCCCGCCTGACCGTCCTGACACCGGTTACGGTTACATCCGACTGGGCAACCCGATTGCCAGCCGAGGCAACGTAGCCGCGCACCGCGTGCTTGGATTCCGAGAGAAGCCGGACACGCCCACCGCCCAGCAGTACCTGCGCCAGGGCGACTACGTTTGGAACTCCGGGATGTTCGTCTGGCGTGCGGACAACTTCCTGCGCGCGGTGGAACGCCACCTGCCCGAGTTCCACTCCGACCTCGAACGATTCAGCAAGACCATCGGCCGCCGCACCGAGCCCGCAGCCCGGAAACGGCTCTATGCCCGTGCCCCGGCGATTTCGGTTGACTACGCCATTATGGAAAAGGCTGAGAACATCGCCGTCATAAGAGCAACATTCGACTGGGACGACGTCGGTTCCTGGCTGGCGCTCGCCCGCCACACCAAGCCGGACGACGAAGGCAACGTCGTACGCGGCTGCGCCGTGCTCAAAGGCTCTTCCGATTGCATCGTTGACTCAGACGCCGGACTTGTTGCCCTGCTCGGAGTGAAGGACCTGGTGGTCGTGCGGTCGGGCGATGCACTGCTCGTTGCCCACCGTGACGCGCTCGACAGCATGAGAGACCTGCTCCGGCGCATCGCCGAACTCTCTGCCGGCAGCCGATTCCTGTGAAGCTACTCGTCGCGACCCGAAACCGGAACAAGCTTGTCGAGATGCAGCGCCCGCTTCGACGCGCGGGCTGGACAATCGTCGCCCTCGACCAGTTCCCCGACTTCCCGGCAATCGAGGAAGACGGCCGCACCTTTGAGGACAACGCCCGCAAGAAAGCCCGGGCCGCGGCTGCGCTCGGCTCGGACTGGACTCTGGCTGAAGACGCCGGCCTTGAGATTGACGCCCTCAACGGCGAACCCGGTGTTATGTCGGCCCGCTACGCCGGCGAACAGGCCACTGACACCGAACGGGTGCGCAAGGTGCTCGACCGAATGATTGCTGTCCCTGACGAACGCCGCACCGCCCGATTCCGCTGCGTCATGTGCCTGGTCGGACCGGATAAAGAGGAGACGCTGTTCACCGGCATGTGTTCCGGCCGGATTTCGCACACTCCCCGCGGCACTGCCGGGTTCGGTTACGACCCGATTTTCATTCCGGACGGCTACGGCCTCACCTTTGCCGAACTCGGCCTTGACGTCAAGCATCGCATCAGCCACCGTGCCCGGGCCCTACGCAAAGTCATCGAATACCTGCGCCGTCGGGTCCAACCCCAGACCGAGCTTTTCCCGTCGTCATCCGGTTGACTTCGAGTGTCCGAGCCCATATAGTTGTACTGCGGGCCGATGCTGAACAACTCAGGCCGAGGCCAATCAAAGGTCCGATTCGGGGAGTAGCGCAGCCCGGTTAGCGCACCACGCTTGGGACGTGGGGGTCGCTGGTTCGAATCCAGTCTCCCCGACTAGAGCTGAAAGCCCGGGACCGTCCAGGATTGCGCCGTCCGGAAGCGCCTGTAGCTCAGTTGGACAGAGCATCGGATTTCTAATCCGATGGCCGCTGGTTCGAATCCAGCCAGGCGCGCCAGCCTGTCCCCTGCGGATTCGGAGAAAACCCGGGACCGTCCCGGACTGCCCGTGTTCCTGCCCGACGGAACTGTCCACGAGCTTTCCTCTGGTCTTTGACTTTGCCAACAATCTGCCCTATCATTGGGCCGCCTGTGGAAGCTGTTGTTACCGCCGCTGAACCCAGCCGCCTGACACCAGCTGAAATCGTCCGCGAGCCGGACCGATACGTCGTCGGGCAGGATGCCGCAAAGAAGGCTGTTGCCATTGCCCTGCGCAGCTGCTGGCGTCGCCGGCGCGTGTTGGCTGACCGACCCCTTTTCCGCTTGCCCGACCCGGCCGTGAAGTCGGTCCGCGTAACGGCCATTATGGTTCGTAAGAAGCTCAAACCAATCGTCAAGAACAAGGACATCACCTTTGCATCCTATGAAAAAGGACCTCGTATCTGTCAATGACCTGACCCGCGAAGAGCTGTTCCGGCTGCTCGACCGCTCCCGGGAACTGAAAGCTGCTGTCAGCGAACGTCGCCAACTCGACACCGCCCGCGGCCGGATGGCCGTGCTGGTGTTCGAGAAACCGTCCCTGCGCACCCGGGTTACGTTCGAGACCGCGATGCGCAACCTCGGCGGCTCGGCCATGTACCTAGGCCCGGCCGACATCGGCATGGGCAAGCGCGAGACGGTCGCCGACGTCGCGCGCAACCTGTCGCGCTGGGTTGACTGCATCATTGCCCGGGTTTTCGCCCACTCAGTCGTCGAAGAACTCGCCCGCGAGGCGACCGTCCCGGTCATCAACGCCCTCTCAGACGACGAACATCCGTGCCAGACCCTTGCCGACCTCTTGACGATTCTCGAACACCGCGGCCGGCTCGAAGGCGCAAACGTCGCCTGGACCGGTGACGGCAACAACGTCTGCAACTCGCTGATGCTCGGCTGCGCTTTGGCCGGAGCAAACCTGCGCATCGCCACCCCCAAGGGTTTTGAGCCGCCCCAGCGGTTCGTCAACCAGGCCCGGGCCTATGCCGAGCAATCGGGCGCCTGCCTCGAACTGTTCTACGACCCGGCCGAGGCGGTCAAGGATGCCGAGTTCGTCTACACCGATGTCTGGGCATCAATGGGTCAGGAAGACGAAACCGAGCAGCGGCGGCAAATCTTCCGGCCGTTCCAGCTCAACCGGAAGCTGCTCGACCGCGCCCGTCCTGACGCCCGGGTGCTCCACTGCTTGCCGGCCCACCGTGAAGAAGAAATCACCGCCGAGGTCCTGGACGGCCCCCAGTCGGTCGTGCTCGACCAAGCAGAGAACCGGCTCCACGCCCAGCGTGCCTTGCTCGCTGAGCTGCTCAGCCGACAACCTTAGAAATGTCTGCCTACTGAAAGGAGAAGCCGACATGCCGATGATTTCCTTGATCCTATTGCCCATCGTGCTCTCCGCCTGGAGCGGAATTGAGCCGGTGACCACGATTGACGCTGACGGCAATGTCAACGTCTGGCACCGAATCACCGACCAGGGACGGATCGTCAACCCTGAACCGCTTCCGGCCTTGAACCGAACGGTCACCGCCGGCGACACCGGTGTGCTCTGGGTTGACCGCAACCACCGCTACGGCATCGTTCAGTCAACCGCGATTTCGGCCGACGGCCGGCACATCTTCGCCAATTGGTACCTGAACGCCGAACGCGCCGGCTACTACCGCACGCTCGCGACCGAGATCCCCATCTGGGAAAGCCCGGGAAGCTTCACCTGGAGCTACGGCGGCCAGCAGATTGGCGCTTCTCGGGACGGCTCGGTCCTCACCCTGTCGTCCACTGCCCAGGCGTACAAGTGGTCGCGCAACAGCCCGTACCCGGCTTGGACATTCTCTTACGCGGTTCCCGGCCCTGCCTTTGCCCGCACCTCGCGCCAGGGCAACATCGTTGCCGCGGTTGCCGGCGGCACCCTTTACGTCCTCAACCCGGCGTCCGGTGAAACCCTCAGGACCTATCCGGTCAGTGAGCCGGCCCGGCTCCAGGGAGTTGACCTGTCGGACGACGGCGAGGTCATCGCAGTAACCGTCTACGACTCCTGCCTTGTCTTCGACCGAAACGGCCGCCGGGCCGGGATTCCGATCGGCACCGCTAACACCGGCACCCAGTACGCGGCAGCCGTGTCCGGCGACGGCAGCCTGATTGTGACCGGCGACTACTACGGCATGCTCAAGCTCTACCGCTGGAACGGCTCCAACTACGTCCTCCGCTGGTCCGCATCGGTCGGCACACCCTGGGTCGCAGGTGTCGCCATCTCAGCCGACGGCTCGACCGTCGCCTGCGGCACCGGTTATGCCAACGGCAAGCTCTGCGTCTTCGACTCAAGCTCATCAACCCCGCTCATGGTCTACCAGAACTACGGCTCAAGCGGGGCCTACGTCTCCTCGGTTGCCCTGTCGGCCGACGGCTCCCGGGTCGCCGCCGCATCATGGGGCGACGTCGCTCCATCCGGCAGCTTCCGGGTGTTCACCGTCCACAACCGCAACGACACCACCCCGCTCGTTGCCATCACCCGCGACCAAGAGCCCGGCTCGCTCTTCTCCTGCGCCATCTCGGCCGACGGTCAATTCGCCTGCGCCGGCGGCAAGGCGGTCCATGCCCAACAAATGGGCAACGGCGGCGAGGTCTACGCGGTCATCATCGGCGCCGCACCGGCCGTCAATGCCGGATTCAGCGCGGTCACGCAGCCGGGCCGCTACATTCAGGTCGGCAGCCCGGTTGACCCGGCCGGCACGGTCCGCAACTACGGCGACAGCTCGGCCGCGATTCCGGCCCACCTTGTCATCCGCAACGCAGCCGACAGCATCATCTACCACGACAGCACCGTCACCGTCCCGGTCCCGCCCCGGGGCAGCGCGCCGGTAGCGTTCGACCGCTGGACACCGACAGCCTACGACCTATATCGGTTCGAGTTCTTCACTACGCTCTCAGGCGATGAATGCCCGGGCGACGACTCGCTCGTCGTCGAAGCCAAGTGCTTCCACGACGCCCGGGCCGAAGCCGTCAACCCACCCGGCACTGAAGTCACAGTCAACATCCCGTTTGCGCCGAAGCTCTTGGTAAGGAACAACGGCTCATACGCCGAAGAGATGCGCTGCCGGATGTACGTGACCGACTCAGCCGGCACGCTGGTCTACCACGACTCAGCCACTTCCCGCCTCATCAACCCGGGCGATACCGCGGCTGTCGGCTTCAGGACCTGGAACCCGGCTCCGGCCGGTGCGTACTTTGCCGCCGGAGTCTGCCGCTCAGCCGAAGACTTCATTTCGGAAAACGACAGTCTGGTTCGGCCCTTCCGCGTCACCTACGAGATAATCTACGACGACGGCTCGCCTGAGGCCTACTACTGGGTCGGCCGCCGCGACAACGACAAGTTCTACGTCCGGTTCTCGCCGACGATACCCCCGCCCTACTCCCTGCGTCACGGCCGCATCTACGTCAACATGGCCAACACGCCCTTTGACTACGTAATGGTCTGCACCGGCACCCAGAACAAACCCGACACCCTCAACCCACTCCAGGTCATAAACAACGTTGTTGCACCCGTGGCCCCGGGCTGGGCCGAATTCGACCTCGACATCACCCGTCAGGACTCCTCCGACGTCTGGGTGGTGATTCACTGGCCGGACAACTCGCCGGCAATCGGCATCGGTTCCGACCGCAACCCGCCGATTGACCTGCGCTCGTACTTCTCGTCGAACCAGGACACCTTCCGGCTCTGGACCACCCACGACTGGATGGTTCGTTTGCTCCAGTCCCCGGACGTCGGTCTGGCATCAAGCCGAGTCCGATCGCTTCAGTTCCGGCTCAACCGGGTCAGGCCCAACCCGTTCTCCAGATACGCCCAGCTCGACTACGAAACCCCGCTCAAGGCTCAGATTGAGCTCGCGGTCTTCGACCGCACCGGCCGCGAAGTCGCGTGCCTGGTGCAATCCTGCGTCGAACCCGGACACTACTCACTGGTCTGGGACGCCGGCAAACTCACGCCCGGAGTCTACTTCCTGCGCCTGCGCAACTCGGCAACCGGCCGGTCCCAAATCCAGAAGGTCTGCATCGCCCGCTGAAGTCAAACCAGGCTCAACCCTTGCCGCATGCCGAGCCGCCCCGAAGATAACCCGGGTGGCGACCCGGAAAGCAACCCGGAGAGCGACCGGCCCCATGACCCGGCCGGTCGCCTCTGGGCCAGTCTATCTAATGCTTCCCTGAACCGCTGACTCGACCGTCCGGCCTGCCGCCGGATGGGCCGCCCAGAGAACGGTAGGCCCGACAACCGATGATTCCTTACCGGAAACTGCTTTGAAGATCACCTCAAGGACGACCTAGGGGACTATCCCGGGGGCGACCCCTGGACAGTGGAGGGGACGGAGATATGGTGCCGGCCAAGTCAGAAGTCAAAAGCCAAAGGGCAAAAGTCAAACCCGATGCGGAGAACCCGGGACTGTCCCGGGTTTTCTCTTCCTTTATCCGCGCGCCGTTTTGAGGTTTGCGCCTTGACTTCTGGCCTTTGACTCTACGCTGCCAGGCGCGGTGTGCTCGGCTGGCTGCCGGTCCGGCCCCTGCCTGATCGGTCAGCGGTCTGGCGAGTTCCGGCGCTCGAGCAAGAAGTCCCTGACCACAACTCTGTCTGGTGCGACGTCGAGGGTGCAGCACTGCGACCGGTACTCCCGCGTGCTCCAGGCGTGGAGAATGTAGGTACCGGCCAGAAGGTTCTTGATGCAGTATGCGCCGCCCTGTTCGTCAACCGCAACCTCGCCTGAGGTCTTGCCTGAATAGGTCACGAGTCCGGGAATCGCCTTCTTGGTCTCGGCATCAAGGAACATGCCCCAGATTGTTCCCCGCCCCGGTCGGAACAGCGCCACTCTCGCCTTCTGGTCCCGGTCGCCCCAGACATAGACCGAGTCAAAGGTCGGTTGGTAACCAGCAGAGCTGGCCGCGATTCTGAGCCAGCCGTCGCGTAAACCGTCTATCCGGGAAGGCTCACGCCGTGCCGTCTCGAACCGGCCCTCGTGCACACCGGACAACTCAGCCACAAAAGGAATCGGCTCGCCGGTTGCGGCGTCAACCACGGCCAAATCCAGGCTACCCTTGCCGCTGCCGGTCGTTCCTGCCCTGATGCCGATGCGGTGCACGCTGCCGAGGCTGCCGTAAGGAACGAAGGCGTAGTCCACCGCAAGCCGGCCAAGCGCCAGCCCCAATCCGAGACACATCCCGCTTGCCAGCCCGAGCGTGCTCAGATCTTGCGGCCCGGTCCGATACCCGCAGCGCAGGGTGATGGTCTTCAGCATCGTGTATTCGGCGCCGAGGTGCAGACTCGGCCGGTTGTCTATCGGTAAAGCGACGTCGGCAACCAAATTCAGGTCCCGGAAACTGTAGCCGGCCCCGACCTGCAGGCTCACGGGCAGAAGCAGAAGCCCGGTTCGGCTGGCATAGGACGCCGCGCCCAGATTGCGGGCCGATAGTCCGACATTGAGCCGTTGAGCCGGACAGACAAGCACGCCGAAATCAGCACCAACTCCGGTCCCGCCGGTTGAGGCTGCTCCCATGTAGTCATAGGCTACCTTGATGCCTGCTCCGGCATGAACCCAGTTGACAATCGGCACGCCGTAACCGGCGCAGACGATGGCAGTGTGGTCCGCCACGGTCGGGTTGCTTTCCCGCTGGTTGAGTTCGTCCCACGCTTCGATTCCGGTCACGCCTGAGTAGGCCAAACCAAGGCCGAGCCGGCCCCTTCCCGCGCTCAGCGCCACCGAGATGTGCTCGTCCCTGATGCCGCGAAACCACTCTTGATGTGAAACAAAGTACTCAAGCCGTGTGCTCTGCCCCAAGCCAGCCGGGTTCCAGTACAGCGACGTCACATCGTCGGCCAGACCGACAAACGCCTCACCCAACGCAGACGCCCTGGGTCCGACCGGGGCTTTAAGGACCGGCAACGCGGTAGTGCCCACCTCGGTGCTGCCGAACCAAACGGTCAGACCCAGGGACAGTATCGTCTGAAGATAGCTCATCAACTCCTCCAGGATTGATGCGAAATGGCAAACGGCAAATGGCCAACAGCGGACAGCGGACGACGTACTCGGCTACTCAATCATCAACTTCTTGGTCAAACGCCGGTCAAGGTCATCCGGCGTGTCGGTCAACTCAAAGACATACAGGTACGTACCGGGTGCGAGCCGCCGACCGCTCAGGTTGGTTCCGTTCCAGACTCGGGTGTGAATTCCGATGGCGAACTCCTCCAGCTCGAACACCCGGCTGACAAGCTCGCCGGCCCGGTTATAGACCCGCAGACTCGCCCTGCCCGGCTGCGGAATCGAGAAGATAAATCGGGTACGGTCGCGGAACGGGTTCTGGAAGTTGTGAATCGCAAGCCGCGGTATCGCCCGGATGACAACAAGCGCGGTATCGCCGAGTCCGTCGAACATTGTTGACCGGCCGATGACTTGAATGCGGCAGCAGCCGAGCGAGTCAATGTTACCGGCCAGGTCGTCGGGCACATTGTCCGGAGTCCGAACCAGCAACGTGAAGTAGCGCTCGGTGTCGGGCACAACCGGCCCGAGTTCGGCAAACCCGTCAAGGTCTGGGTCCGGCAGCCGGCCTCTCCCCTGCTCATCGCAGACAGCAACCAGCCAGTCCGGTTGATCCGGGATTGCCCTTAACCCGATAATGTCGGCCATGTTGCCCCGGGTCTTGACGTACAGCCGATAGGTCGAACTCGTCCCGGTCAACTGCTGGTCTTCTTGGTCGGGTGCAACCACGAGCCCGGTGAGCCGACCAAGCGCGGTGGTGCGCGCCGTGATGCAGGTCCGGGTGGCCGGGTTGTTGCCCGACAGTGCCCAGACCCGCACCGCATCGGTCTCGCCTGGTCGGGCATCAGTCGGCGCTCTCACCCTGAGCAGAAACTCGTCGCTGCCGGCGAACGGCGCAAGCGGCCCGATATCCGGCTTGCCGTTGTGGTTCCCGTCTGAGAGCCGATTGCCGGACAAGCCGAGGAATTGGTAGAACCAACCCGGCTGGCCGCTAATGCGCTCGAGCTCCAAGTCGGCAAGGTCGAATGCGTTACCCAGATTCGCAACCGTCAACCGGTAGTCCACCGACCCGCCGGCCGGAATCGAGTCGCACCCGTCCGGACTCAGGTTGAGGGATGCGACCGTAAGGACACTGGTGCGCAGCCGGGCTTGGTCGGTCACTGTCGTGTCCCGGCTTGAGCGGCCGGTAACGACGACCGAATCCTCAACCAGCGCCAGTTCGTCTGCCGGCACCGTGACCCTGACCGTGAACGGCTCGGTCGCACCGGGCCAGAGCCCGGCAATGTCGGGCAGGCCGTTGTTGTTGCGGTCCGGCAAAGGCCCTGCCTTTGCCGCATCGAGCAAATCAAGGAGCCAGCCCGATCTTGGCCGGGTTGTCGCGAGGTCAATCGTGTCCATCTCCGAGCTCAGATTCGTCACCCGCAGGCGGTAATCAACCGTTGTCGAAGGGAAAGCCCAGGCCGACGTGTCCGGCACAACGAGCAGGGCCCGTTGCACGACATAGACCACACCCGAGACCTGATCGTTGTCCGGCCGCATGTCAACGCTCAGACAGGTCGAACAAGCCATCCCGTAGTCACCGGTCACTGCCGGCCACGAGCGGAACCGGATTCGCGACCACGAGTTCGGCGCCAGGCCGCTGACCCGTACCGTGTCGGCATACCCCCCTTGGATACGAAAGACCGCTTGAAAACTCTCAACCTCGGTCCCGAAGTTCTGAACCTCAGCCTGCGGCGTGACCACCTCGCCGTTACGTACCTGACCCGGCGGCGCGATGATCCTCACCGCACCGACGTCGCGTACCCGGATTCTTATCACCCGGGTCAGGGTATCATTGGCCGGGTTGGAATCACCGGCCATCATCGTTGAGCAACGTACCAGCCGCTGGCCCCGACCAACCGCCTCCCATTCGCGAAACGTTACCGTATCCAGCTCCTGAGGTGCCAACGAAACAATCTGCTCGTCAAGATACGAACTGCCGATTGTCAGCCGGACCGCGAAGCTCGCCACCGCGGTACCGTAGTTCGCCACCACTGCACTCGGCAGCACGACGCGACCCGAATCGGCAACCGGCACTGGTGCGAGTATCTCGACTACGCCCACGTCCTGCTGTGCTGACGGTGTGACGCATACCGTGTCCTGAACCCGGTCGTTGGACCGGACCATGTCCGGGCCGAGCATCGTCGAACAGGAGACCGTGTGCCGGCCAGTGACGGCACGCCAGGGCCGAAGAGTGACGACTGTCGACGAGTCTGGGTAAAGGGCGCTGACCCGTGCGGTATCAACATAGTCGGTGGTGATTCTTGCCAGTACGGCGAAGCTCTCGCGCACGTTGCCCAGATTCCGCACCAATGCCCGGGGCGCCAGCTCGACACCAGCCGGAACGGTTCCGACCGGTGCGATGATTGCCGTTGCGGCCACGTCACGCACTCGGACAAAGACCGGCTGCTCGCGCTTGTCGTTGGCCGGATTTCTGTCGAGCAGATAGGCCGCAGTGCACCGCACCGCCCGGTCTCCGCGCAGCAAGGCAGTCCAGGCGCGGAACGCTACTGTGTCGGACTGACAGGCGGCAAGCGAAACGGTCTGTTCATCAGAATAGTCAGCACCGATGTAACATCGCAGGGGGAAAACCGCGGCCCGGTTGCCGAGGTTGCGCACCACAGCCCGGGGCACGGTGACGGTGCCGGAATCGAGTGTGCCGGCGGGCGCGACAATCGCTGTCACTGCCACATCGTGAACCGGCGCCGGCACGACGACAACCGTGTCCAGCCTCTGGTCGTTTGCCGGATTTGAGTCGTCCGCGTAGGCGGTTGAGCAGCGAACTGAGAACCGGCCACACTCAAGCGCATTCCAGAAGATGAACTCAACCGTATCCTGACCGCCGGCATCGAGCCAAACGAACTGCTGGTCAGAGTAAGATTCTCCAACATAACACCGGACCGGAAACGATGCCGCCTGAGTCCCAAAGTTCTCAACCACGGCCCGCGGCCGGACGGTCATACCCGAGTCAACCGTATCCACCGGCGCAAGTATTGCGGAGACGCCGACGTCGAACACCAACCGGGCAGCGACGCGCACCGTATCCACGACCCGGTCGTTGGCTGGAACCATGTCGCCACTGAGCGCAGTCGAACAGCTGACCGGATGGCTGCCGGGCTCGGCATAATACAGCCGGAACGACACAATCGCTTCGGAGTCAGGGAGCAAGTCCAGAACAATCGCCCGTTCGAGATAGCCGTCGCCAATCCTGAACTCAACTGGGAATGACGCCGACGTAGTACCGAGGTTGCGCACCGCTGCCTGCGGGGTGACCGTATCCTGTTCGTACATCGTGCCGGTCGGTGCGATGATGCGCACCGCGGCAACGTCTTCGACTCGTACCGTGACCCAAGACATTTGGGCGTCATTCTCCGGGTTTACGTCGGTCGCGAGCGCCGTACTGCACTTGACCGGCCAGATTCCCCGCCGGGTCGGAGTCCAAGAGGCGAAGAATACCGTGTCGAACCGGCCTGGCACCAGAGTCGCAAACACCGTGTCCGCATAATCCGGCCCGATGCTCATCCGCACTGTGAAGTTGCTCGGCTGGGTCCCGAAGTTGTAGACGACCGCGGCCGGCACAAGGGCAACACCCGAGTCAGCGAGGCGGCCCGGGACAACTATCTCGGTCACGCCGACATCCGCGAACGGCTGAGGCCCGACCACAAGGTCAAGCTCAATTCTCTCTAGGTTCGGCAGGTAGCACGGCCACAAGTAGCGGAACACAACTTCATACTGCAAGTACCTGCCGCCTAGGCAGCGGTCCGGAATCCGGCCCGTCACCGAGTCTACCCAGTCGAATTCGGTCCAGGTCGAATCCGGAACCGGAACCTCTCCGCTCCGACACGCGACCAGAACCTTAGACCCGGGCGGCTCAAACGCCAGCCAGCGGCACGCACCGCTCATGCAACGGGCCGTGTCACCGGCATCGAACACCGACGACCGGTAGTAAGCGGTCAGACTCCGGTCATAGACATTGCCCGGTTCGCGAAACACGCCGTGGTGGTCCATGTGGCTCGGCAGGCCGGTGCGCCGCAAGTAGTCCGGGCCCCAGAGGATGAAGCTCGAGTCCCGGGGTATCATGTTGTTCACGAAGACGTCCGGAATGTCATCGCGGTCAAAGTCGCCGATGAAGCCGCCCGAGGCATTGAAGGTACCGGTTCCCAGATCAACCCGACTGCTGTCACTGAAATATGGTGCGCGCAGCGTGTTGTAGTAGACCACCGGCTTCCAGGTGCCGCCGTGAATCCAGTTGCCCCGCAAGAAGACGATGTCAAGCCAGGAGTCATCGTTCAGGTCGACAATCGCGCTGCCGCCATAGCACTGCCCGGGATGGACCTCAGTCCGGCTATCCACTGCGAATCCCGAATCTGATCCGAAGTAGATGAAGCTTGTTACCACGGTGTCGTAGCCGGTGTAGACGATGTCGAGCCAGCCGTTCTTATCGAGGTCGGCAACCGAGATGCCGTGGAAGTTGTTCCACCGCCCGGGCAGCCAGATGATGTTGCGCGGCTGGCGGTTCGGCCCCCAGTAGACAATCGGATTCTGGTTCCAGGTCCACGACGACAGCACGATGTCGCCCCAGCCGTCACGGTCCAGGTCCGCAACCTCGATGTTATGGCCGAGCGAGCGCCCGAGACTTACTTCCGAATGGTTCGACGTCCGGTAGCCGCCTCGACTTCCCCAGAAGACGTAGAGTCTCCCGTTGCTCGACCCGAGCAGAATGTCAAGATAGGCATCCTTGTCCAGGTCATAAACGCTGACGTCTTCGCCCTCACCGTCGTAGTCGAGCACTGTCGTATCGAAGGCCGACGGCCCGGACGGCGTGCCCCAATAGACGACGGCCCGGCCGTCACGCCAGCCCGAGTGGATGAGCTCGGCGTGTCCGTCAAGGTTCAGGTCAGCCAAATCAATGTTGCCACCCGACCCGAGCGGTCCGTAGCGCAGCCGGTTCTCTGGGGAGTAGCCGTCGGGCGAACCAAGATAGATGGTCAGGTTTGGCCCGGAATCGTCGGAGCAACCCAGGTCATACCAGCCATCGTTGTTAACGTCGAATCTGGAGAAGAACTCGACGCAGCCTGAGTCCGGGTCCAACTGGCTGCGCAGTGAGACGTACATCTGCGGGTCAACGATACCGTCGGCAAAATCGGCATGGGTCGTCTCGACCCAACGAACCGACTGGCCAACCAGAACCAAAAGAAGAGTCAGCAGGTTCATGAACCACTGTTGGCCGAACGACCGGCTGAACGTTCAGGCCAGTGATAGTCGCCTAGTTGAATCGGCGCTGATGCCACAGGCGCGGCCATGGTCAGAGCCGCGGTCTGGATAACCCGAAGGACTTCTCGTCCCGCAAACCTTCCCATCGTATCTACTCGCGCTCCTAGTGATATTATAGCGCGGTTTCGGCACAAAACAAGCTTCGGGCAGCGCCCCGGGCACATCAATCTTGACACCACGGGTCCGGCCATGTATTGTCAGCTTGGAGGTGTCAGTGCGCTGGAAGACAGCTGTTGTCCTGTTTGCCCTGGCTGGCGCGGCACTCGCCACCCGGCCCTGGACCGAAGAAGAGCTACGCGACTACTACCGCTCGTACCGTCCCGACTGGCTGGCCCGGCCCGAGAGTCTTCTTCCCGGCCCGAGACGGTTCAACTACCTTGAGCGGGTCAAGCTGGCCTGTGACTTTGTCGCCCGCTATCAAGTCACTGACTCAGCATCGCCCGACTTCGGCGGCATCATCGAGGCCGAGCACATGCCCACGGTCATCGAGACCGACAACACCCAGGAAGCCATCTGGATATGGTCGCGCTGGTATGAGCTGACCGGCCGCGACGATTATCGCGCTCAGATTCGTCGCGCCTGGAACTATGTCCTGCGCTACCCCGCCTATCGCGAGCACAGCGGCAATCCGGTTAACATCTGGTACTCGGTCTGGAACTGCGGACTCGGGTTCATGGCCGAGTCTCAGTACCGCCGGGCCTATGGCGATTCAAGTTTCCGCGCCTATGCTGACACCTGCCGCGCTTTCTACCTGGCCAACCCGCTGCGCAGCACCACAGCCCTTGACTACTTTGTCACCAGCCAGTCGTCAGGTATGGCCTACGCCTACTCCTTGGAGCAGGGCGACCAAGTCCTGCGCGACAGCGCGCTCGCGCGCGGGCAGCGAGTCAAGACGTGGATTGAGTCCAATGCCCGCGGCAGCCTCGGACTCCAGTCATGGGCGATGTGCGGCGGCACCGCGTTCTGGGGCGTGGCGCACACTGTCTGCCGGGAAGACACTGTGGCAGGCAAAGCGTGGCTTGAGACGTACGCCGACTCCCTGCCCGGGTTCTACCCCTCCGGGTCATGGAACTGCTCGCACAACATCTGGCTTGCTAACGCCTATCGCTCGGCCGCCGAGCTGACTCGAGCCGAACCGGATTGGCTCATGCACCAGTATCTTGTTGACACGCTCTTGATGAAAGACACCGACCGCGACGGCGGCATACCGGCAACCTGGACCGACCCCCCGACGCAAGACCAGACCTGGGTCACGACCTACCTCGACTTCATGGGCATGGACGTATTCGTGACCCCGGCGTACAACCGCGATGCTTCGGTGCTCGAGTTCAGCGCGCCGGACCGATGCAGCGTCTATGTGGCCGGCGACGTAGTTGAGGCTGCTGTCCCGGTCGCCAATGTCGGTCGGAACACCGTGCACAACCTGACTCTGACGGTTGAGACCGGCGCCACTGTCATTGGCATACCTCTTGACTCGCTGCCGTTTGTCGCCATCGAGACGATTCTAGCCGGCACGATTCTGCTTGATACCCCGGGCGTTCATACCTTTACTGCCTACTTGTCCGGTGACGACAACCCGTTCAACGACACGGCTCGCCTTGCGCTCAGGGTTCATGGCCTTTGGTCTGTCTCCGGAACCCTGCTCGACTCGACAACCGGCACGGCATTCCCGGCCTGGGTCCGGGCAAGCATCACGGGCAACCCGACAATATGGGACTCGTGCATGACCAATCGCAGCGGCCAGTTCACCGTGCGCATCATTGACACGACGGTGACGCTCTCGATTCGGACATCGCTGCCCTACCACGACCGGGCCTGGACTTTCACTGTCCGCGGCGACACCCAAGTCAGTCTGGTAACAAATCCGGCTGACCTCGCTCTTGTGAACAACGACTCCGCAGCCCGCTACGAACGATTCTACACCGAGGCCCTCGACTCACTCGGTATCACCTACTCGGTCTGGTCACGCTCCGACTCCGGCACCATCCCCTATGACCAGTTCGACCGGCTCCTGAGCCGGACTGCAATCTGGTATTCGGGCGACACTCGCGCGGGCACAGTTCCGGCAGAAGACCAGACCGCACTTGCCGGCTTTCTCGACCGCGGCGGTAATCTGTTTCTCACCGGCCAGAACATCGGCGAAGAACTCCGTGGTACGCCGTTCCTTGAGAACACGGTCGGTTGCCGGTTCGACTCTTCAGGCTATTCAGGCTTCTTTGCCTTCGGCGACCGAGCCGACTCGCTCGGCCGATTCATCACCGGCACTGCAACTGCGGCCGGAAACGGCGCCAACAACCAGACCTCGCGCGACATCATTGTCCCGACCACGGCCACAAGCTTCATGGTCTATGACTCTGTCATCCCGCACTGCGCCGGAGTCAGACGCACCGGCTCCGCCGGCGGCAAGGTTGTCTTCCTTGGGTTCGGGTTCGAGGCGGTCAACCGGCCTCAAGCCCGGCCGACCTACTTCACCCGGGTACAACTGATGTCGCTCATCCTCAACTGGTTCGGCATCGGCACCGGAGTAGCAGAAGGTCAAGAGCCGACAGCCAACAGGCAGAACCCAACGGCCACCATTGTCCGTGGCGTGCTCTGGCTGCCGCGGGCCTTGGGACATGACCGAAATCCCGGGGACATAACCGAGATTCGTCCTCGAATCTCGGATTGTGTCCCCCTGTCCGGGTGCTTCGGGTCATGTCCCACGGTGCTGCTTGACGCCACCGGCCGCAAGGTGCTCGACCTTGCGCCCGGCCCGAACGACGTCCGCCATCTTGCGCCGGGGGTCTACTTCGTACTGGACACTGAGGCGCAAGCTCAAGTCAGCGCTGTCCAAAGAATAGTCGTAGCAAGGTAGTAAGCAGCCATGAGGATTGTTGCCGTGGTGATCGCTATGCTCGCCTCGCTGTCTTCAGTTGCCAATCCAATCCGTGGAGCCGATGAGGGTGAGTTTCTGGTTGATACGAACATCACCTCAATCCCCGCGCTGGGCAGCCAGAATCTTCCCGCGGCCGCGTTCGACGGCGAGAACTTTCTGGTCGTATGGCAGGACTGCCGACACGGAGCCGATGCTGATATTCACGGGGCACGCGTCTCGCCTCTGGGCGTGCTCCTGGACTCGACCGGCATCGCTATCTCGACTGCCGAAGGGACCCAGGACTGTCCGACAGTCGCTTTCGATGGCATGAACTTCCCAGTTGCCTGGAGCGACGGCCGAGCTGGGGCAGCACGCGACATCTACGGCGCGCGGGTATCATCGCGAGGCGTCGTGCTTGACCCCGGTGGCATTCCCATCTCCGTGGCGGATGATTAGTGGGACCCAACGATTGCCTCGGACGGCACAGGTTCACTCGTCGCCTGGAAGGACTTCCGCGGCAACAGCCCCAACCGCCCGAACCTGTATGGCGCCAGGGTCTCGGGTGACGGCATTGTGCTCGACCCCGAAGGGATAGCCATTTCGACGGCGCCCGGTCAACAGGAGCGACCTGCAACCGCCTGTGGCGGCGGCGTATTCCTCGTCGTGTGGGCCGACGGACGATACGGGGCAGAAATCTACGGCGCTCGAGTAACAGGCGATGGCACGGTGCTCGACCCGGACGGTATCGCCATCTCGCTTGGAATGCAGTGGCATCTCCACCCGGCAGTTGCGTTTGACGGAACAAGCTTCCTCGTTGCCTAGCTGGATGACCGAAACGACTTTGACCTGTACGGCGCGCGGGTTTCGCCTGAGGGCCGCGTGCTCGACCCGGACGGCTTCGTCATCAGTGCTGCGGACGGATTCCAGACCTTTCCCACCATTGCGGCCAGCGGGACAATCTCCCTTGTCGCATGGTCAGATGCGCGCGGCGGCAGAGACAACGTCGATATCTACGGTGCGCGGGTGACGCCCGGCGGAACTGTGCTGGACCCGGATGGCCTTTGCGTGTCGGCAGCGATACGTGACCAAGTGACGCCGGCTGTTGCCTTCGACGACACGAACTACCTTGTTGTCGGGCAGGACTACCGCGGTGGCCGAACTCCGACATCTATGGTGCGCGCGTTTCCCCGGACGGTGCAGTACTCGACTCTTCGGGGTTCGTCGTGTCCAATGCGGCAGGCGTACAGTCCACCCCAGCCATCGGTCCGTGCGGCGGCAACCTGCTCGTGGTATAGGAAGACAGACGCGGTGTTGCATCTGACGTCTATGGTGCGCGCGTTACTCCCCAGGGCGAGGTTCTGGACCCATCAGGAATAGCTGTGTCCATAGCAGAGAACGACCAGCGCCTACCGGCTGTCGCGTTCGACGGAGTCAACTCATTCGTCGTCTGGGACGACCATTGGGGCGGTGGGGCTCCAGATATCTTCGGAGCACGGGTGACGACCAACGGTGTGGTCATTGACGCTTCACGTATCGCCGTCTCGATGGCCGCGGGCATCCAGCGTGAACCTGCGGTGGCCTTCAATGGTTCTGACTACTTCGTTGTCTGGCAGGACTCTGGGGAAGGGCCGAATTCTGACCTCGTCGGAGCCGTTGTCACATGCGGCGGTGTGGTACATGAGATAGGTCTCGTCGTCGGCCAGGAGGGAGACCAGCAGAGCCCCTCACTCGCGCGCGGGCCTGACGACCGACTGTTCCTGGTGTATCAGGGATGGGCCAGGAGAGTCGGAGACAAGTCGTACAACGCGGACCGGGTATGGGGCAAGATGCACCCAGTACCAGGCGTCGAGGAACGACACGGGCAAACGGCCAATAGCCAGGAGCCAATGGCGACGATTGTGCGCGGGGTGCTGTGGCTGGCACCCTTACCCTTCCCTCTTCCAGAAGGAGAAGGAGGAGGCGCGGGACATGACCGAAATCCCGGGGACATAACCGAGATTCGTCCTCGAATCTCGGATTGTGTCCCCCTGTCATGGTGTTTCGGGTCATGCCCCCGGTCCTGCTGGACGCGGCGGGGCGCAGGGTAATGTCGCTTGTGCCCGGTCCGAACGACGTGCGCCATCTCGCGCCCGGCGTCTACTTCGTCCGACAGGAACCGGCGCGGACGATGGCTATCAACAAGGTCATTATTACGAATTAGGGAGGTATCATGCATTGCCTTTCCCGTGGACTCAGTCACTTCGTGCTCGCCATCCTGCTGGCGCTCTATCTGCTGCGCCCGGGCGACGTCGGAGCCCAGTGGTTCGAGGACTGGATTCCGCTGCCCGACTCGATGAAGGGCGTGAAGATGGTAACGTGCCTGGCATATGACTCCGCGGCCAACACCCTGTGGGTTGGAGGGCAGTCCAGTAACTGCCGGCTGGCAATAGACTGCAGCACCAACAGCATCGTAGCGCGCGTCCGCATACCTGGCGACCCAGTAACCTCAATGTGCATCGCCACGGCGAGCCGCACTCTGTTCTGTACCGCCGGGTATCGAGACAGTATCTGGGTCATCGACTGCACCACCCACACCATCACAGCGGCCATTCGGGTCACGGACCCTTACCAGCTCTTCTACAACCGGCTGGACAACAAGGTCTATTGCTCCTTAGGCGGGTACCGGCTGGCGGTCATTGACGCGTCAACGAACCGGGTTCTGAGCATGTTGCCGCTGAACTACAGCACTACGGACTTCTGCCACGACACGCAGCACAACTGGGTGTACGCCTCAACGGTGAGCGGGTACGACACAATAGATGGAGCCGGCGACACCGTGGTCGCCCGGTTGCGTCCCCTTCGAGGGTACCACTACGCAATATGCTACAGCCCCCCTGGCGGATCGTGTGTACAGCGGACTACATTGAGGACCTGGTGTACGTCATTCACCGCGATACCATCTGGGATACCATTCCCGTCGGCAGGTACCCAACCGGCATATGCTACAACCTGGCAAGCAACAAGCTCTATACGGCGAACTGGGTCGGCAACAGCGTATCCATCATCTGGTGCGACTCCGGACGCGTTAAGTCCACCGTGGCAGTTGGCGAGGCTCCCGAAGATGTACTCTCTGACAGCGTGTTGAACCGAGTGTACTGCTTGACCCGGCGAGAGGTCGTCGTCATTGATGGCCGCTCGGACCTGGTCCTTTGCCGGATACCGGAATCCCCCTACTACTGGAGCGACTTCATGCTTCTGGACCAGCGCAACCGCAGGCTGTATGTCCCCGGTTGTGACTCGGCTCGGGTCGCTGGTGTTCTCGCCATAGACGCGGCTGCATGCCAGCCGCTCGCGTTCATTAGTACCATGGGGTCTGAGCGACCGCGAACTGCCTGCTGGAGTTCCGTACGAAACAAGGTCTACGTCGCCAACTGCGTGGCGCCGGGCAATGTCGCGGTCATTGATGGAGAGTCGAATGCCGTTGTCGGCTGGGTGCCGACAGGCATGTTCCCGGTTGCCATCGCCTACAACCGAGACTTGGACCGGGTCTACACTGCCGACAGTGTTTCCTCCTCCGTCACGGTCATTGACTGTGCTGCCGACTCGGCCATCGCGAGCATCCGCGTCGGCGGAAGGCCAACTGCACTGCTCGTTCTGCCTGATGCCGGCAAGGTCTACTGCGCCAACAAGGCGAGCAATACGGTTTCGGTGATAGACGCCCGGTCGAACAGCGTGGCGAAGACCATCACCACCGGCGGTACCTACCCGTGTGCGCTGGCACATAGCCCGGGGAACAACAAGGTGTACTGCTTGAACCAAGGTAGCAGCACCATCACAGTAGTAGACCTACTCTCAGACAGCGTGATTAGGCTAATCAATACCAAGATGAATCCAGCGGCGCTCGTCTGTTCGCCAGCAAGCAACAAACTGTTCTGCAGCCACGCTTGGGGCGACACGGCACTTCTCATTGACTGCTCGAACGACTCGGTAATTGCTAGGCTCTACATTCCGAAGCAGTACGACCTCGGCTACCATCCGGACAATGACTGGGTCTACTTCAGCAAACTTCGTTACGAATCAGCCGCCCGGGCAACTACTACTTGGGCATGATTGTGGTCAACTGCGCCACGAACGGCGCTGTGTCCAGCTTCGACCTGCCGGACCGGACCACCGCAGCACGACTCGAATTCGCCTACAACAGCATCAACCACAGAATGTACTGCCGAAGCAACGAAGGCGACGTCTACGTCTACGCCGGAACCGGCTATGTGCGGGGATTCAGCACACAGGGTTTCGGCGGCGGGTTTGCCTGGGATGAACGGCAGAGCCGGATGTACGCAGCCTGCCAGACCGACAGCCGGATTGCGGTGTTTCGGGACGTGGGTGGTGGCATCGAGGAGAACCCGTCGGCAGAGCCGGTGTCCAGCCGCATGCTGCCGGGCACCATCATTCGCGGCATGCTGCACCTGCGGCCCTCACCCTTCCCTCTCCCTGAGGGAGAGGGAGGAAAGCACGGCGCGGTCCTGCTCGATGCGGCGGGGCGCAGGGTCATGTCGCTTGTGCCCGGTCCGAACGACGTGCGCCACCTTCCGCCCGGGGTCTACTTCGTCCGCTGGTTGTCAGCCGCCAACCGCGAGCCATCAGCCACAAGCCGCGTCGTCATCACGAGGTGAGCCATGACCCAATCGGGGTGAGGAAGCGAGGCGTACCCTTGCTCAAGCACCCGGCAAGGCGCTAGCCCGGCTGCTGGGCATCTTTGCGCTTCTTTCGCCGCTGAACCGACCGGCTATCGGTGGGGACGACCCCGGGCCGTCCCCGGGACGGTCTGGGGGACCGACCGGCGGCCCCACGAGATAGGCTACGGCCGACCGGCCTGTGCCGACCGACGGACGCTATTCTGTCAGTGAAGCAACGGCGCTGGTGCTCGAAGCGAGTTTGGCGGTTCTTTTGCTCTTTACTTGGCTTCCACCGGTCGGCTTGACAGAGGGGCAATGACCGGGTAGAACTATGCCGCCTATGGTTGCGCCCGGATACCGAAACTTCCTGTTGTCCGTCTTGACGGTTCTGCTGTCGTGCCGGACCGGCCCGAATCAGGCACCGGTTGTAGAGTCACTCACCGGCCCCATGCGCGTGAGTGCCCGGGACAGCGCCGAGTACCGGGCCAAAGCCCATGACCCAGAATCGGGCCGGCTCAGTTACCGGTGGACGGAAACGCGGGGCCGACTGGCGCCCGATACCGGCGAACAGGTAACGTGGTTCAGTCCCGACTCTTCTGACACTGCCTGGCTACGTGTCTCAGTCAGCGACGACAGCGGACTGACCAACACTGACAGCCTGCGGATAATCGTGATGCGCGATACGACGATGTTCGTCTGGTGGTGGGACGGCGCGGTGAAGGCCGGCCGGTTCACAAGCTGGGCCGATACGGCACGGGCCGGCTACACGTTAGCCGGCAGTGCCCGAACCCGTGCCGACACGCTCGGCGCCACTTACGTGATGGTCTTGGACGAGTCGAACTTTCAGTACTGGGTACGGGGCGAACCCGCCCTGCCGCTGCTCCGCCGCATCGCCTGCCGGGCCGACACCTTCTCGGTCTTGGTTCCGGCCACCGGCCGATACCGCGTGGTCATTGACAACACTGAGAACAATTCAGACTACAACTTCTGGATTCACGTCTTCCGAATCAGCCCCTAACTCGGCGCCGGTGGTCAGACCCCTCGATACCCAGCTCGACCCAATAACCCAAGCAGTAGCCCGACCGGCAGCCCGACAACGTTCAAGTAGCAGCCGTTGACCCGCGCCACAAAGATGGCGGCACCCTCCTGAATGGCGTAGGCTCCGGCCTTGTCGTACGGCTCAGAGGTGACGACATAGCGCTCGATTTCCTCTGGCCTTAGTCTCCGGAACCGAACCCGGGTCGTCTCGGCCCCGGTGAAAACCCGGTTGTCCGGCCGCCGCACGACCGCAACGCCGGATACGACGCGATGAGTCCGTCCCGAGAGCAACTCAAGCATCTGCCGGGCCTCGGCTTCGGTGCCGGGTTTTCCCAAAATCCTACCCCGAACCACTACAACCGTGTCTACGCCGATAATCAACCCGGCCCGAACCCGACCGGTAACCGACTTTGCCTTGGCCTCGGCCGCGGCAAGGGCGAATCGGGCCGGGTCAATGTGCCCGAGCCGACCGAGCAAGTCCTCCTCGCAGACCGCCGGGTCAAGCTGACGGTACTCAAGCCCAAGCCGGCTGAGCAACTCCTGACGCCGCGGCGAGGTGGAGGCAAGGTAGAGCCTCATGAGCCGGGCAGCACCCCACGAAAGAGCGACTTGCCGAACCTGACATCCGGCAGCTTCTTGATGCGCACCTCGAAATCGTAGTTCCACTTCGGCCCGAGCTTCTGCAGGTTGACAATCGCCTCCCAGCAGTGCAGGTCGCGCCAGAGGGTGAAGCTGTAGTTGGCCAGTTGCCGGGCCTTGAAGTTGTAGCCGAAGTCGTTGAGGCTCAGTTTCCAGCCGAACGATGCGATTGCGGCACTGGCCGTAACCATGTTGTAGGTGATGCTGTCCGAGTTGCCGCCCACGGTGTGACGCAGCCCGAGCTCGAGCCCTTGGTCCCGGCGGTGCGTGGTGTCGGTGGTGAAGCCGTTCCAGTAGAACGCGGTGGCAACCGAATAGTCGCGGGGTCGAGGTAGCGAGTCGAACTTCCAGCTAGCCCGGGCATCAATGTTGAGGTTGAGGCGCGTCCCCTGCAGCGGCTGGGTTGCGGCATTCACGTCGAGCGGACTCATTTGCTTGGAGATGAGGTTGTACCCTGAGGCGAGGTTGACCGAGCCCAGGTCCCGCTTCGTACCCAGGGTGTCGAACTTGCCCTGAAAGGTGTTGGCGACGTTGAACCCGAGGGTAGCGGTCTGAGCAGTGTCGAGGAACTGCGGACGACCGAACAATCCGCCGGGCAGCACCCTGGGTTCGTACAAGATTCCGATCCCGGGCGTGACCTTGTGGAGCAGGCCGCGCATGTTGAAGGCCGTGGTCGAGAAGACCCGGTACAGCGTTGTGCGGACATCGGCCGTTGCTGAGTAGCGGCAAGCGGTCGGCACCGGGTCGTAGAGGTTGTCTTCTTGGTTCAGATTCACCCCTTGACTTAGGTCAAACGCGCCGCCGATGCGCTGACTTGCGGTCAGGTTGGCCGCGTTGGTCACTCTGCGTGAGCGGTCGCTCAGCGCGTCGTTTCGCCACGAGCGCCGCTCAGAAAGGCCAATGCCGTCCGAGAAGTTCAAGGTGGCAAACTCGCCGATTGAATACTGCGGGCTTGAGACGCTCAGGTCAGCGCCACCCTGGCGGGAGTGGTCGCGCAGTATGTCAACCCCAGCCGAATCTGATAGGGCATCAACCCGATTGACATACGACAAGCCCGGGCCACAGGTCCAACCTGCCGCGAGTGGTCTGGTGCCCAAGCTGACTCGGGCTGACGGCAGTACGTCGCGGCGCCGCCGGCGCGTGAAATCAACGTACCGCTCGGCCTGCACCGAAAAACTGCCGACGCGCCGGATGCGCCGGGCCAGTCGGGCGTACGAGAACACGTCCTGCTTGAGCCAGTCGAGCCGCTCCTCGCTGTAGTCCGGCACATAGGTCCGATCTGAGACGAAGTCGGCCTTGGCGTCGAGCTCGGTGCCGAAGAGAAACCGGTTCGAGCGGTGGAACCCGTTGAGGCTGTAGCGGGTGCGGTTTGTGCCCCACTCGCGCAGGTACGCACCTGTCAGATTGCCCTGAGCGTAAGTATTGACAACATAGACGCCCTCGGTCCGGGTTTGCATCCCGCTCTTGGTCATCAAGTCCGCATAGAAGGTCAAATCAGAATAGTCGTTGATGACCCAGTAGTAGGCCATGTTCTTGGAATAGAACCCTTCAGTCGAAGACCTGCCGACCTTGAACGGCATCAGGCCGGACTTCCGCTTCGATGCCACCGGCACCAGCCAGAACGGCGCAGCCAGCAGCGGAACCGGGCCGACCTTGAAGACAACCGGCTCAACCACGGCAATGTCGTCCATCAAGAGCTTGACCCGCGGGCCGAAAAAGACGTAGTGCGGATGCTCGTGGTCGCAGGTCGTGTAGGCTCCGCGCCGCGCGTGCAGCACGCGCTCGCGCACAAGCCAGACCTCGTCGGCCCGGAAAAAGCCGTTCTCGACCGCGGTTCGGGCCGTCCGCATCATACCTTTACGCGAGTCTACGTCGTAGACGAGCAACGTACCGGTGATGTTCTCCGAGCCGGAGACGAACAGCACATCCTTGTATGCCGACAGCCGATGGCGCTTGACGTCGTAGAAAATTGAGTCAGAGTAGACCGTCATCGCGCCGTAGCGCACCCAAGCCGAGTCGAGCAAGACAACCTCTTCCCGCTTCGCGTGAAAGACCACGCGCTTGCCGCCGTAGAAGATAGCGTCGGACGCAGCAGTGTCGCCGACCGCACTGTCGGCCGGTACCTGAAGGAGAAGCACCAGCAGCACGCAGAACACGGGCCAATGTTAGAATCGAATGGAGCAAAGTCAATGCTACCCGACCCGGAGTCAGCCGGTCCGGGATTGACAGGCCGCGCCCCGAGTCTACGATTGAACGATGCTCGACACCTTGCGGCGTGCCCGAGTGCCGGTCTATCTGGCCGCCGGTCTTTTGCTGTCGGCACTGCTCTTCGACCCCAAGCTGTACACCGGCGGTGACAACGCGGTCTACCTGATTCTCGGCCGCTCGCTGGCAACCGGTCAGGGCTACACTAACCTGCACCTACCCGGTACCCCGCCGCACACCGACTATCCGCCGGGGTTTCCGGCTCTGCTCGCCCTGAAGCAACTGCTGCTCGGCCCGGATGTCATCTCGGCCAAGCTGATGGTGGTTCTGTTCGGACTCGCCGGTCTGTTCTTCATCTGGCGGCTGCTGCAGCGTCTGCTCGGCGACCAGGCGCATGCTGCGGCCTGGTTTGCCCTCTCGATTCCGCCGCTGGTCACTTACAATCACTGGATACTGACCGAAATCCCGTTTCTCGCCGTGTCAACCGCGTCGCTATACTTCTTGCACAAGGCTGAAACCGAGCCAACACCTAAGGTCCTACCCGGCCTAGTCTTGGCACTAGCCGCGCTCACGCTCCGCGCTGCCGGGGTCGCCCTCGTTCTTGCGGTTCTGCTAACCCTGCTCTTGAGGCGGCGCTGGCTCGTGCTCGCCGGATTTGGGATAACTGCGGTGGTGCTCACCGGCGCCTGGTTGTGGCGCAACGCCCTGACCGGAAGCAGCAGCAGCTACCTGAGCCAGCTTCTTGCCCGTGACCCCTACGTCGCAGAGTTCGGACGCGTCGGCATCTGGGACATGGCATTGCGTGCCGGCCGGAATTTCTGCCGCTATACGTTCACGCTTCTCCCTGAAGCAATCGTGCCCCTTGTCTCGGCCCGACCGCTGTCCTTCGTGACCGGAACAGCCCTCGTTCTTCTGGCTGCGCTCGGTGCGTTAGCGCACCGCCGTCGCCTTACCGTAGTCGAGCGCTACGCCGGACTCGCGGGACTGATGGTGCTCTTCTGGCCCGAAGTCTGGTCCGGCGAACGGTTCTTGGTGCCATTCCTGCCGCTGGTCGTCATCTTCGTGGTGCGCGGACTGGTCTTAGTCCAGCAACGTTCTAAGCGGACACGGACTGCCGCAATCGTGCTTGCCGCATTCATGGTCCTTAACGCACTCTCGCTCGGACGACAGGCGGCAGTCACAATCAACGACAACCTCAGGTATCTGCGCGGCGACCGATTGGCCGGCTACAGTCCGGACTGGCGCCGCTACTTTGAGTGCATCGCGTGGCTGGAGCAGAACACAAAGCCCGACGATGTCATCATGGCGCGGAAACCTGAATTCGTCTACCTGCTCTCGAACCGCCGTTCGTTTTGCTATCCGTTCACCAACGACCGAGTCCGTGTCTACACTGCGGTGCTCGCTGCGGACTATGTCCTGTTCGACAACTTCCGTTGGACCGAGACCACTAAGCATTTCCTCAACCCGGTGCTGGCCGACCACCCACAGCTGTTCCGGTTCGTCCACCAGACCGACTTTCCGCAGTTCTTCGTCCTCGCGGTCAACAAGCCGTGACCCGGGCCAACTGCGTCGCCGGGCAGCCGCAGTACTCAGCACCTACCCGGGTCGTTCATTCACGTCCCCGACGAATCAACGCACCGGTTGACTACCGACCGCCCTGCTCTAGAATACGCTCCGCCATGTCGAAACGAACGTCAAGACTGCGTGCACTTCTCAGCCGGGAGAAGCTGGACGGCTATCTTACCAACCATCCGGCCAACCTCCGCTACCTCTGCCGCTACTCCGGCTCAAACGGCCTGATGCTAGTAACCCGACGTGGGTCATGGTTCTACACCGACTTCCGCTACGCCGAGCAGGTCCGCACCGAGGTCAGCGGCTGCCGCCGGCGTGTTCTCAAACGTGACCTCTTCTCCAGTCTACCCGCGAGTGATGCCGCCGACGCGCACCGCATCGGCGTCGAGAAGGAACATCTCACCATCGCCCGGCTTGAATCGCTGCGCAAGGTGCTAAAGCAACACCGAATCGTTCCGGTCCACGACCTGGTTCGCGAACTGCGTCGAAGAAAAGAACCGAGTGAAGTCAACCTGCTGCGCCGAGCTCAGGCCGTGACCGACCGGGTGTTCACCGGGGTACTCTCTCTCGTCCGCCCGGGCGTGACCGAACACGACCTCGCAACCGAAGTTGACTTCGCGTTCCGCAGGGCCGGGGGGGACAACTCTTTTCCGAGCATCGTTGCCTCAGGTCCGAACGGAGCCAAGCCCCACGCCGGTTTCACTCGCCGCCGGCTGAAGTACGGCGATGCGGTGACGTTTGACATCGGCTGCCGACTGAATGGCTACTGCTCCGACATGACGCGGACCGTCTTTGTCGGCCGAGCACGAGGCGAGTTGCGCCTCATCTACGAAATCGTCCTGGCCGCTCAGGAGCGCGCCCTGGCGGCAATCAAGCCCGGCGTCCGAGCTCGGGATGTCGACGCGGCGGCGCGCGACTACATCAAGGCGGCCGGCTATGAAAGCTATTTCGGTCACGGCCTGGGGCACGGCGTCGGCATTGAAGTCCACGAATGCCCGGTGCTCGCCGCCACCAGCGAGGACTTGCTCGCCCCGGGCGACGTGTTCACGGTCGAACCTGGCATCTACCTGCCCGGCATCGGCGGCGTACGAATCGAGGACACGGTGCTCGTCACGCGGACCGGATACGTCAACTTGACGAGAACACCGAAGGAGCTTGTCGAACTTTAGTTCGCCAAAGTACAGTAAGGAGACGCACGCGATGATTACCCCAAACGAATTCAAGACCGGAGTGCTGATAAGGTACCGAGACGGCATCTATCAGGTACTCAGTTACTCCCGGAGCCGCACGGCCCAGCGTCGGGCACGGGTCCTTACCAAACTGCGCAACATCAAGACCGGAAGTCTGATTGAAGAGAGCTTCGAGTCTGAGACCAAACTCGAACAGGTCGAGATGGAAAAACGCAAGGCGCAGTTCATGTACCACGATGATTCGGGATACCACTTCATGGACTCAAGCTCATTTGAACAGTTCGCCCTCGACTCAGAGGCAATCGGAGACAACGTCTATTACCTGACCGACGGTCTTGAGGTTGACGTGAACTACCTCGAGGGTCGGCCGCTGACCGTTGAGCCGCCGATTTTCGTCGTGCTTGAGGTTGTTGAAACCAACCCCGACTTCCGGGGAGACACTGCCACCGGCGGCGGCAAACCGGCCCGACTCTCGACCGGGCTGACGGTCGATGTGCCGTTCTTCATCAAGACCGGTGACCGAGTGCGGGTGGACACAAGAACCAATACCTACGTCGAACGGGCCTGAACAGACACCAAGACCGGGTGACGCATGTTCAAAAAGGTGCTTGTCGCCAATCGGGGTGAGGTGGCACTGCGCGTCGTGCGCGCCTGTCGAGAGCTGAACATCAGCTCAGTCGTGGTCTACTCCGAGGCAGACCGCAGTTCCCTGCCGGTAATGCTGGCGGACGAAACGGTCTGTATCGGCCCGGCCCCGCTGCCCGACAGCTACCTGAACGTCTCGCGCATCCTGTCCGCCGCCGAGATAACCCGCTGCGACGCCTTGCATCCGGGCTACGGACTTCTCGCCGATAGCCCGGAGTTCGCCGAGGCAACTGAGTCGTGCGGGCTGGTCTTCATTGGCGCGACTGTTGAGACCATGCGTCAAACCCAGGACAAACTAACCGGCCGGGCGCTGGCCCGCTCGGTTGGCGTACCGGTGGTACCCGGGTCAGAGTCAGAAGTGGCCCGGCCCGAGGACGCAATCCGATTGTGCGCCGAGCTCGGATACCCGGTAATGGTCAAGGCCGCAACCGGACACGGCAGCGTCGGCAAACACGTCGTCCGGCGGGAGCGCGACCTTGAACCTAGCCTGCGCCTCTGCCAGGCCGAAGCCCGGGCCAGTTTCGGCGACAGTCGCGTCTACATCGAAAAACTCTTGCCCAATGCCCGGCACATAGAAGTTCAAATACTTGCCGACCAACATGGCAACGTCCGCGCCCTACCCGAACGCGACTGTTCGATTCAGTTCCGTTACCGCAAGCTGGCCGAAGAGAGCCCATCACCAGCAGTCAGCCCACTGCTCCGTGAACGACTGACCGAGTGGTCGGTTGCGCTTGCCCGGGCATTTGGCCTTTCGACCGCGGGCACGGTCGAATTCCTCACCGACGAAAGAGGCGACTGTTACTTCCTGGAGCTTGACTGCCGACTGCACATCGAACACGCGGTCACTGAGGTGGTTACCGGTTACGACATCGTTCACGAACAGCTAAGAGCTGCAGCCGGAGAGGAACTCGGCAACGGACTCGTCCCTCCAGCGGTCGGCCATGCCCTTGAATGCCGCATCTGCGCCGAGGACCCGGATGCCGGGTTTGAGCCGGTCTCGGGCCTGCTCGGCGAGGTAAAGCTCCCCGCCGGCCCGGGGGTTCGCGTTGATTCCTGGGTGACTCCGGGCAGCGTCGTTCCGGCCGAGTATGATACCCTGATTGCCAAGGTTGTGACTTGGGCACAGGACCGGCCATCGGCGATTGCCCGCATGGAACGCGCCCTGGCAGAAACCGTGCTCGAAGGAATGCCCACCACAACCGCCTTCCAACGTCGGCTGATGCAGAGCGGACGATTCCGACGAGGCACACTAGCCATCGGCATGTTGGATAACGAGCTCGTCTGATGAGAATCAACGTCGCGGCCACACCGGCTGAGTTCGACGGTGCCGATGGTAGTACTGCGGTCGTTGTCATTGATGTCTTCCGGGCTGCAACCACAATCACGACCGCGCTCGCCAACGGCGCGCGCTTTATCCTGCCGACGACCGAAGTCGAGCAGGCGGTGCGACTGCTTGAACCCTACGGGGAGAATGAAGCCGTACTCGGAGGGGAGCGCGACGGCCGGCGGATAGATGGTTTCCATCTGGGCAATTCCCCGCGCGAATACTCGCGCGATGCTGTTGCCAACAAGGTTGTCATTCTCACCACGACCAACGGTACCAGAGCTCTCTCACTGACCGGTGATGCCGGAGCCGTCTTCGTTGGTTGTTTCCTCAATGCGGGACGACTCGCCACAGAACTGACGAACTGGTCTCGGGTCACGCTCATCTGTGCCGGCAACAGCGGCCGACTGAACCTCGAAGACTGGGTCTGTGCCGGCAGCCTGGTCGCCCGACTGACCAAGACCGCCCAGACTCCGTCCGTCACCGGAGAACATGAACTAACCGCCTCTCGGCCGCGCGGCCGACGTTCTCGATACGCGACTCTACAACCTAACCTAGTCGAGCCGACCCTCGACGATGGAGCTTACGCGGCCTGGGCAGCCTATCTCGCCGTCAAGTCCGACATGGCAGCGATGCTCCGTTCGACTGAACACGCGCGCTATCTGATTGAGCTGGGATTCGGCCCGGACCTTGACGTCGCGCTCCGGGTTGACTCAGTGCCCGTTGTCCCCCATCTGGCTGACGGACGAATCGTACCCCTGCCGGACCGAACTGTTCTTCAGCCAGAACCAGCCGACCAACGCTGAAGCGCCCGCTGCTCTTACGGCCGCTTTCCGAAGCTGGGCAAATGACACGCTTGATTTGCTCGCCCGAAGCGGCAGAATTGAGTATGGCGCTGCTTGTTGTTCTGGCACTTGTCGGCCAACCACCGCTAAAGAACGCTCCCGACTCCACACTGAGCCGACTGCGACCGCTCGGTCTTGATACGATTGCCCCCGCGTTCCGCGAGCCTGACCGCTGGTTCGCCATGGACAAGTTCTGGCACTTCTCGGCCAGCTTCGCCTCGGTCGGAGCCGGTTACCATCTCTGCGCGAACCGGATAGAGCTTGAGTCACCGTGGCCAACCGGATTGTCGCTCGGCGGCACGCTCGGGCTTGGTCTTTCCAAGGAATTCCTCGACCTCTGCGGGCCGAGTCGGCACTTCTCGTGGAAGGATGTCGTCGCCGACCTCGCCGGCATCGCGCTTGGTTACTTCGTCTTTGTCCACTGATGCGTGGCCCGGCGATAACCGACCCCTTAACGCGGCTCGAACTGAACGGTCTGTCACTGCTCGTGTTGCGCGATGATGAGGAACTGTACGAATCCTGGGTAGACGGGGTCAAGCCTCTGTTGGAGCTCCTTGACTGGTTCCCCGGTGGTCTGCACGGCGCAACCGTGGTTGACCGAGTTGTTGGAGCCTGCGCGGCCCGAGTTTTCACTCACCTCGATGTGAAGAGAGTCCTGGGCATCACCGGTTCGCTGTCGGCCGAGAGAGTCCTCGTGACCGCAGGGGTTGAATACGAGTTCCGCCACATCGTCACCGAAATCAGAAACCTGAACAACACCGGCGTCTGCCCGTTCGAGCAACTCAGCACCCAGTATCCCGACGCGAAGCAGTTCATCAGCGCGGTTCGCAACCGACTGGCTGAACTGGAACTAAAGAAGGCCGGACCGACCTAGCGGCCAGCCCGGCCTTCTTATGGTCCCGCGGATAACGCGGGGTTCAGCGTATACCACTTGACCCCATGTACTCTACGACGCTGATGGAGCTGACCAGAGTCGAACTGGCGACCCCCTGCTTGCAAAGCAGGTGCTCTCCCGACTGAGCTACAGCCCCGTGCGGTTGGTTACCCGATGGTAGTTCATGATAGCCCCAGCAAGAGTTGAGTCAAGCTCGCACGCATTCCACACGAACCCCGGCACCAAGCCACAAGACCTACCCCTGAAACCAAACCTCCCAACCGCGGTACACCGACTGAAATTAACACTTGACCCAGACCAGAATTCTACTACTATGTAAACATATGTTCACTAAAGATAAAGACCGTAGAGTTAAGATACTTGAGTTCGTTCGTGGCTATATCGAAGAACACGGCTTTGCCCCGAGCGTCCGGGAAATCGGCTTATCAGTCGGCATCAGAAGCACCAAAGCAGTCAAGTATCATCTGGACATTCTAGTCAACCAAGGCCTGCTTCAGCGCACCGGTCGCCAAGCGCGTACCCTGCGTCCGCCTCGCCAACCTGATGCTCTACCCCTCGTGGGTCGCATTGCCGCCGGCACACCAGTGCTTGCAGTTGAAAACATCGAAGCTCTTGTTTCGTTGAACCGGTTCCGCGACTGCTTTCTACTTAAAGTCAAAGGTGACAGCATGAAGGAGGCCGGAATCCTGGACGGCGACATGGTCATAGTCCGTCCTCAGTCATCAGCCGGCAACGGCGAGATCGTGGTAGCACTGCTTGACAATGAAGCCACGGTCAAACGACTGCACCAGACCCAACAGAACATCGTCTTGGAACCAGCCAACCCTGATTTTAGCCCAATCGTCCTAGATACGACGCGCTGCGACTGCCAGATTATCGGCGTCGTTGTCGGACTGTTGCGTAATTACAATAAATAAGAGAAGGTAATGGATTATACCGTAACAGCGACAGTTAGAAAGTCTAAAAGTAAAAACAGCGAACAGTCGGAGGGCAGAATGACTCATCTTCGCATCAACGAGCGCGTCAAAGTTTACGCCTTCTACAAAGAGGCGGGTAGCCACGGGTTCCCGCACGACAAACTGAGGCCGGTGCTGTTCATCTGGCGCAATCAGGAATACCGAGTCCGGGACGTCACCTATGTCTGGCGTGAAAACCAGGGTCAGTCCGATATCTACCATTTCACAGTCTCGGACGGTACTAACGTCTTCGAGCTCTGTTACAACGCCAAACAACTAGAATGGACGATAGCGGGAACTTATTCAGAGTGAGGTCAAAAAGCAAAAAGCAAAAGGCAAAGCACCAGATGAGTTGTCATTCTGAGGCGTTTGATGCCGAAGAATCGTCAGGACTCAAAGACCCTTCGGCTTCGTTTCAGGGTAACAAGATAGGGCCTCAGGATGATATTCCCTCCTGTCATGACGGCAATCGGCAATCAACGACTCCATGTGAACGCACAGTGCTGCACATTGATATGGACGCCTTCTTTGCCTCGGTCGAACAGCAGGTTTTCCCATTCCTGCGCGGCAAGCCCATCGGCGTGTGCGGAGACCCAGACGGCCGCACAGTGATTGCCGCGGCCTCTTACGAGGCCAAGCGTCGCGGAGTCAAGACCGCAATGACCCTAGCCGAAGCGAAGAAACTCTGCCCGGAAATCATCCTCGTGCCCGGCAACCCGGCCCGGTATGTTGATACGTCGGTCCGTATCCTGGCGTTCTACACCACCTTCACCGACCTGGTTGAAGTCTTCTCAATTGACGAGGCGTTTCTCGATGTCACCAACACCGCGCATCTATTCGGTGGAGCCGAGTCCATCGCCCGCAGCATCAAGACTTGGCTCAAGCAACAGTTTGGCCTGACTTGCTCGGTCGGCATCGCGCCCAACAAGCTCCTAGCCAAGCTGGTCGGCGACATGCACAAGCCTGACGGCCTGGCCGTGGTATCTCAGTCTGAGGTCGCCTCGCTGCTTGAACACCTGCCGGTACAGAAACTTTGCGGCATCGGCGAGAAAACTGCTGCTCGGCTGGCCCAGCTCGGCATCAGAACTTGCGGGGAGCTGGGCCGCCACGATGAGCAAGCTCTGGTCGCGGCCTTCGGTATCAACGGCTCACGTCTGAAGCGCATGGGCCAGGGTGCAGATGAAAGTCCGGTCATGCCCTATTACCACGAGCCGGTGACCAAATCAATGGGCCACTCGATAACCCTGGAACACGACACTAAAGACATGGCGATCATCCAGCGCCACCTGCTGCAACTGTCCGAGCAGGTCGGCCGCCGTCTACGCAAAGACAACTATGCCGGCCGCACGGTCTCACTGGTACTGCGCTACTCCGACTTCTCGACCTTCATCAAACAACACAGCCTGCCCGGTTATCTGGACGACGGCCACCGTATCTACCAAGTCGGCCTGAAGCTCTTCGCCAAGCTCTACCAACCGCCTCGGCTCATCCGCCTGCTCGGCATCAGCGTTTCCAATCTGGTCCGGGAACTGAAACAGGAAGCGATCTTTCCCGACCATCGGCACGGCTCGCTCTTCGATTCGGTAGACACTCTGAACAGCCGCTACGGTGAGTTCTCGGTCGCCCGGGCAAAGCTCTTGGAGCGCAACCTGGTGCCGCGGGTCATCGCGCCGTCATGGCGACCCGGCGCTCCAACGCCCGGTGGTCGCTAGACCGCCGCCGAAGCGCCGAGATTTCTCACTACGCTCGGAATGACAGAAGGGAGAGTGCGGCCCGCTGCTCCGACACCGACCAGTCAGCAACAGAAAAGGGGCGGCATCGCCGCCCCTCAATGTCCGGACTACCCGTTCATTTCGGCGGAACTCGTACCTTGCCGCTCGGACACTCGTAGAACGTGTTGTTCGCCTCCAGCGCCACCGGGTCAGGATAGATATCTCCATCAAGGTAGATGCCCCAGTTCGCGCTGGAGCGGATGTCGCAGCCAGTCACAGTCGGTGTGCAGTCATAGATGTAGATATTGCCGCAGTCGTCATAGCCACCATACTCGACCCTGCAATTCTTCAACTGACACTCGCTGCTGATTGACTGAGAGTAGAAGGACAGACCGTCCCAGTCGCCGGCAGACGGCGGGTTGACCGAACTCGTGAAGGTAATCTGCCCGCTCGTGCCGTCGGCGATAAGCCCGCCCGGCGCGCCGTAGCCGACGTAGAACTCACTGTGAGGAGTCACTTTCACGGTTGTGCCCGGCGCAATCGTCAGTACCGGATTGTTGGTGGCATCCGAGACATACGCATCGCCGCTCACGACATAGGGCACGGCGTGATTCAACCATGTACCGGTCCGGGCGATGTTGCCGCCTTCGACCAAAATGCCGTCCTTAGTGTTGCCGGTGAGTACGTTGCCCGTGCCCAGGGTCCGCGCCTTGTCGGCCTCGATGCCGACCGGATACTCACCCGAAGTCGTAATCGTGTTGTTGGTGAAATCGTCAAAGTAGCCACCATCATCAACAAAGACGCCGTACTTCGCGTTCTTGCGCACGGTGCAGTTGTCCATCTTGATGTGACAGCCCTGCACGTACACCGCACCCCTGGTATTGGAACCGCCGGCCCGCTCGACAATACAGTAGCTGAGCCGGGCATTCGACATCGTCTGATCATAGAAGCTGAGCGCCTCCCAGATGCCCGCCACCGTGTCAGTCAGCGAAGTGAACGTAACCGGCGAGCTTGGCGTGCCGACCGCGACTATCGAGCCGGGCGATGAGTAGCCGCAGTAGAACTCGACCCCGGGGTCGAGCGAAACCGTGGTCCCGGCACTGATGGTCAGCGTCGCATTGCTCTGGACATAGACGTCACCATCAACGACGTAGGGAACCCCGTGGTTCAACCAGGTCCCATCGGTCTCGACCCCGCCGTTGTGGACATGGATGCCTTCCTTGGCATTGCCGGTAAGCACGTTGCCGGTACCGATGGTACGGACGAAGTTGGCGTCAATTCGGACAGGGTGCTTCGTACAGCCGGTTATCGTGTTGTTACTGAAGTCACCGAATGAACCGTCGTCCTCAACGCAAACACCGTAGCCACCGCTCTTGCGGATGGTCGTGTGGTCAATTCTGACATTGCAGTCCTGGACATAGACCGCACTGTTGTCACTGCTTCCCTTGCCGCCGAACAGCACATGGCAGTAGCTCAGTCGCGCGGTCGAGATGGTGTTGCCGTAGAATCCGATGTCCTCCCAGAAACCGGGCACTGTGTCGGACAGGGCAGTGAACGTAATAACCGAGTCCGGGGTGCCGACCGCGATGATCGAGCCGGGGTACGAGTAGCCGGTGTACAGCTCGGCGCCGGCCGCGAACTGGACGACGCAGCCCGGTTTGATGGTTAGTGTAACATTGTTGCCGGTCCAGACATCATCCTCGATGATGTGCGGGTTACCTGAGGGCCACCAGGTCTCGTCCGCGGGTATCTCGCCCCGATGTCGAGTCGGCCCGGTTCCACCACCGCCGCCGGCGATGGTAATCGTCACGGTCGCCGACGTGGCAGAGTTCTCGGCCGCATCGTAAGCCTTGGCCGAAAGCGCGTAGCTCTGCCCCGGGACCTGAGCCGCAGTATCAGACCAAACATATCGGAACGTATCGCCCGCACCGCCGATATTGTCGGTACCCTCGAGAGTGCCGGCAACGTAGAACTCCACCTTGGCCACGGCCTTGTTGTCGGTCGCCACCGCCTTGATGACGATGTCGCCCCGGTTGACCGTACCTGAGGGAGAAACGATTGTTACGGACGGTGGCTCGGTATCATTGCCCGGGCAGCCGACCAATAAGACCAACGCAGCAAGCGCAGCCAGAGTCAGGTGTCTCTTCATGTGGTTCCTCCTTAGGTTTTGACAGCACCTGGCTTTAGATTCAGAACGCCGCGGCGTTCCAAACCGACTGGACTGATTTTAGTTCGGTTCCGGCCCTTGTCCAGCACTACCAAAGCCCCCGAGTTCGAGATTGGGACACGCCGTGCACCGGGCCCGGGCAAAAGTAGAAGCGGAATCGCAAAGACTGGAAACGAGAACGCCCGGACTGCCGACTTCTGTGCCCTGGCTTTTCGCGGCTGGCCCCGGCTACCTCGATTCTCCGTTGCCTCGATGGTTGACCCTATGCCGGGCCCGAGTACCAGCGAAGGTTGACCCGAACCTCAGTTTGACTAGACTCGGGCGTGTTTACCGAACTGCTGCAAGTAGTCCGGACCCTTAGACGCCGCTGTCCCTGGGACCGGAAACAGAACGCCGCCTCGACCCGCCCCCTGCTGCTCAACGAGGCCTTCGAGCTCGATGACGCCCTGCGCTCCGGAGACAAAGAGGCAATCACCGAAGAACTGGGCGACTATATGTTCATGGGCTTGTTTCTGGCCGATGTGCTGAAGCGAGAAAAGGAGATTCGGCTCGAGCGCGCCCTGGCCCAAGTCGTGCGCAAGCTGAAACTGAGACACCCACACGTCTACGGCCAAACCCGAGTCCGGGGCCCGGCCGATGTGGTCCGGAATTGGGATCGAATCAAGCGCCAGGAGCAACCCCGGTCAATTCTGGCCGGCGTCCCCCGTGCCCTGCCGGCTCTGCAGCAGGCTCAGCTTATTCAGGAACGATGCCGCCGGGTCGGGTTTGACTGGGAAGACCCTGCTCAGGTGCTCGACAAGGTTGCCGAGGAGGTGAGCGAACTGAAGCGCGAGCTGACCCGCAACAGCCGGCGCCGGCCTCGGGTCAAGGAAGAACTGGGTGACCTGTTGTTCGCGCTGGTCAATCTCGGTCGGCACCTGGGAATTGACGCCGAAGGCACGCTCAAGGATGCAAATGACAAGTTCGTCCGACGGTTCGCGCACATCGAACGTCGGTTCGCGGCCCAGGGCCGAGACCTGACAACCGTTCCGCTCGCCGAAATGGAAGCGGTCTGGCAACGGGCCAAGAAAGCCCGCTGCCGCCATCGGGCTACTCGTCGTCGAGCGTGATGTCCGGGCGATCCTCTCCCTTCTGCCAATCGTCGTCCTCGGTCTCTCCTTCGTCGCACGTCCGCGCGCAGTCCTCGCTGCCGCACAACGGGCACTCGACTTCAATCCGCCCGTCGAGCTCGCTCTCAACGCCGAACACCTCAAAGGTGTGACCGCACTCGATACAGGTATACTCACAACTCGCCATGGGAAGATGACTCCATTTGCATCTCTTCTAGCGTGGTCTGGGCTGCTTGTCAAGCAAATCCCGGACCGAAACCACGGTGATGGATGACCAGTCTCCTCTGAACCGGCAACACCAGCACCGGCCCCTGCTGCGACCGGTACTCTTGCTCGCGGTGTATGCGCTGGCGGCCAGCTTCGCCTTGTCTGAGTTCATCCGATTCCCAGGCCTGAACAGCGTGCCGGAAGAACACTTCGGCCCGGTCTCTTTCGGTGACATGGTCTACGGCCGGGCCCCGCGCCCGTACGTAACCCGAGTCCTTGTTCCGCTACTGGTTCGGGCCGCAGTGGCGCTGACCCCGGCCGAGGTCGCACGCACCGAGGCGGCTGCCATCCGTCAGCGACTGGTCCAAGACGGCAAACCCGAATGGCTCAACCGGTATCCGTTCGAGTTCGCCGTAGCCCGGGTCGTCCTGTTTCTCTTCCTGCTCGGTTTCGCCTTTGCCCTGCGCGCACTCACCCGTCAGACTTTGGGCTGGGACGGGGTCCAGCTCGACATTGTGCCAGTCGTTGCCCTATTCGCTCTGCCCGGAACCTACGGCTGCATGTCCCATCTCTGCGACTTTCCCACCCTCTGCCTGTTTACTCTCGGGCTTTTGTTCATCGCTCAGCACCGCTTCGGGCCGTTCTTGGTCGTGTTCTTAGTCGCGACCGTGAACAAGGAGACCTCAATCCTCTTGACTTTAGTCTGGACCATTGACGCGCTCCGCCGCCAAGGGATGAAAACCACCCTGCCCCGCGCCGCGCTCCAAGTCGGTGCTTGGCTGACGATACGTGGCCTGCTGGTACTAGCGTTCCAGCACCACCCAGGACCCCTGCTGTTCTTCTACCTGACCCGCAACCTGGGCGTGCTTGGTCATGGGCCCAACTACTTCCTTTTCCGTACGGTCGGAAACTGGTTGGTCGTACCGGTCGGCCTCAACTTCATCTATCTGGCAGCATTCTTCTGGGCGCTCGCTGAGTTGAAGAAGATGCCTCAATTCCTGAAAGACGCTTTCTGGATTGTCCTGCCGATGGCGGTGCTGGCGCTGCTGTTCGGCAACATTGATGAGCTGAGAATCTACTACGAGTTCTACCCAATCGTCCTGCTCGTGCTCCTGGCCGGAGCATCGAGCCTGCTCGGCTACGCCCCGTCCCAGCCCGGGACGCATCAGGCCGGCAGCCGCGCCCTGCCGTCATGAGCCAGCTTTCGAAACTTCCCAAAGGCACGCTGATACGCCGCCAGTCATTTGATGCGGTTGCCCGGCTCTATGACCGGCACCGGCCCGGGTACCCTGAGCAGTTATTTGACGACCTCGTGCGCCTGACCGCCATTCCGCCTGGCGGGCGCATCCTTGAGATTGGACCGGGCACGGGTCAAGCAACACTGCCGTTGGCCCGCCGCGGCTTCAGTATCCTCGGCTTGGAGCTCGGCCCCCGCACTGCCCGGCTCTGTCGCACCAACCTAAGAAACTTCCCAAACGCACGAATCGTCTGCCAGACATTCGAAGACTGGCCGCCTGAACCCGAGTCGTTCGACCTGACCCTGGCGGCCGGTTCCTTCCACTGGCTTGAGCCCCGATTCGCCTTTGCCCGCTGTGCGCTGGTCCTGAAACCCGCTGGACACCTTGCCATTGCCTACAACTTCCGCGAGGTTTCGGGCACACCGGTCCTCGATTCCCTGACCGATGTCTACCGCCGGCTGGCTCCTCATCTCGCCCGGCCGCGCACCCCAGAGGCGCGCATCGAGCTCCAGCGCAAGAAGATTGCCGACTCCGGTTGGTTTGGCCCGGTGACGGTGCTACGCTATCCTTGGGCCCGGCGCTACACGGCCGACGAGTACGTCGGCCTGCTGAAGACCCTGTCGGACCACGCCGCTCTCCTGCCTGCGGTCCGGGCCCGGGTCTTCCGTGCGGTCCGCCGGGTCATCAAAGACCACGGCGGTGTCTTCGAACGCGCGGTTGTCGCTGCTCTGTTCCTTGCTCCCCGCCGACGGTAGCGACGCCGAACATTGACACCCGCCCGCCCTCAGCCTAGACTGCGACCATGAACCGTACCGAAATCAGCGCAGCAGACACGCCAGAATGCGCGGCATCATGACCCCGACAGCAAACCGGCCCAAACTGCTGCTGGTCGACTTTGAGAATGTCCAGCAGGTCGAGCTGGCCCGACTCGACGAGAGCTACCGGGTGGTCATCTTTGTCGGCTCCAACCAGAAGAGCGTCCCGTTTGAGCTCGTTACCAAGGCCCAGCAGCTCGGCAGCCGGATCGAGTGGCACAAGGTGTCGGGCGAAGGCCGGAACGCGCTCGACTTTTTCATCGCCTTCCACCTCGGACGGGTAATTGACAAGCCCAACCGGCCGGAATGCATCGTGCTGTCCAAAGACCGGGGCTTTGACCCGCTGCTCAGGTATCTGTCCGAAAACGGACTCACCTGTCGCCGCATCACCGGCCTGCACGAACTGCGCACGACCCACCATCCGTCGGCTGCGCGGGCAGGCCTGCCGGTGAGCCCAGACGACCCGAAGGTGAAACGGGTTGTTGAACTCCTCAGCCGGCTGGAGAAACGGGCCCGACCGCGCCGCCACCGGACCCTAGCCCAGACCATCTCAGCGCTGTACCAGAAGCAGCTCTCCCGTCAGGAAGTCGAGCAAATCATCGCCGCGCTGCTGGCGCACAACCTCGTAACCGAGTCCGACGGAGTCATCACCTACCACTTCTAGCCCGCAGGAACAGTCTAACGTTGCACCACGACCTTGGCCGACATGGTTCTGCCCGGGGAGACCAACTGAACTAGATAGACCCCAGAACCCAGGCGGCGCATGTCAAGGTCGAGACTGCCGCTTGCTCTCAATCGGACGGTCTGAGCCAACTGAACCCGGCCGGCAAGGTCAAGAACCCTTACCGTAACCGGCTCAACCCTCTCCCGCTGACAGCTAATACGCAGTCCGCCGCCGATCAGCGGATTCGGCCCAACGGTGAAAGAGCCCGGTTGGTTGTCGGTCAGGCCGCGGACCGCGACCCCTTCAGACAAAACCGAACCGGACCTTGCCCGACCTTCGGGCGGAAAGACGTACATCCAGAACTCGGTCGTCTTATTCCCCTTCAGGGCATACACCAGTCCGCGCAGGCCGACGATTGCTGCACCAGCCTTGACCCGCCGGCGCTTCATCGTTGTGCCGACCGCGGGTATCGTATCAAGTTCGTACCAGGAATCCTGAGCCGGCCGGTACTCCCAGAACTCTTGCGTATTGCCGCCTTTCAGGCAGTACACCGACCGGTCGAGCCACGTTGCGCAGCCGCCGTCCTTCGACTTTTTCGCCTTGCCGGTCCAGCGACTGAGCAACGGCATGCCGGCAACTGCCGACGTCCAGGAATCGGCCTCAAGGTCATACCGGTAGAGCGCATGGCTCTTGGCTTGGTGCGCGAAGATGCTCGCCGTGCCGTCGGTCACGAGCCATGAACCGGCTGCCCACTTGCCGGTCTGGTTCGGCGCCGGCGCAAGCCCGGTCTCCCATGAATCATTGGCGGTGTTGTAGCGGAAGAACTCGCCCTTCTGCCCCTTGAGCAAGTAGACGAACCCGGCACCGACGTCGAGCTGCTCCAACTCCCCAATACCGGCACGCCCTGACCCCTTGGCCGCTCCAGCCGGGACAAAGACCAGACCCGAGCCGTCCTTGACCTTCAGCCGTGTCGTGCCCAACGGAACATCGGCAAGCTGCTGCCAGGAATCGGTTCTCGTGTCGTAGCGCCAGAAACCGCTCGTGTTGCCGCCCTTTGTTACATAGAGCAGTCCTTGACCGTCGCAGCACCCGGCTGCCCCTTTGCCGAATGGCCTGCCCTCACGGCCTGCCGGTACGGGCGCAAGCTGCCGCCAGTTGTCCGCGTCCGGGTCATACGCGTAAATCTCGCGTGACTTGTTCCCCTTAGACCCATAGATGAGTTCGGCCGCACAGTCGGCTGCCAGCCAGGCGCCTTTGCTTGCTGGGCGGTTCGAAGGCAGTACCGGGATGTCAGCCCGGCCGCGCCAGCCATAGCGCAGCGCATGTTTGACGACGAAGAACCAGCCGGTCAAAAGGTCGTTGCCCGGCTGCTGGTCGTTGGCGACATAAACCGAGCAAACGGTCGAGTACATTCCGTACGGATGCGGCTTGGGCCAGGTGTCAAACACCAGCAGCGTCTCCCGGCCCTCACCAAGCCCCTGAACAAGCATGCTCCTTGAGTAAACCGACTCACCCATTGAGTCTATCCTAAACCAGGCTTCAAAACTCGCTGCCTGACCGCCAAGATTGGTAACCCGGGCAGCCGGGACAACGACCGCCGCGGTCTCGACCTGCCCGACCGGCGCCACTAGGGCCGTCACTGCCAAGTCCACCGTCTTCACTTCCAGCGCCATGCTCAAAGTGTCGTTTGCACTCACCTGGTCCTGCTCCATGAAGACCGAGCACCGAACAACATAGCTACCGGGCAGAGCCAACCATTCGGCGAACGTCACCACCGTATCCTCGGCCAGCGGCAGTCCTTCTGGGCAGACCAGCCGACTGAAGTACCGCGGGTTGCTGTTGATCTCCAGCATCACCTCCACCGGCCCGCGTGTCGTGCCGTAGTTCCGCAGTCGCACCTCAGGCACCACCGGGCCGCAGGAAATCTGACGACAAGGCGCCAAAAAGCCCACGACTCCGACATCGTGAACCGCAACCCGAACCAAGCCGTCCAGGCTGTTGTTGTCAGCAGCCATGTCGCCTGCGAGCAGCGTCGTGCACCGGGTCGTGAAGCTACCGCGCCGCGGAGCTGTCCAACCGGCAAAGGCGACCGACGTCTGCGCACCCGGACCAAGGGTGACCGTCCGTGTATCAGAGTACCCGCCGATGTCGAACCGGACCCCGAAGCTGGTCGTCGTGTTGCCGTTGTTCCGCACCACGGCTTGGGGCACACACAACTGCCCTGAGTCAATCTCCTCGGGCGGCGAGGTGATGACAACCGAAGCAGCGTCAATCACCCGGACGAACACGTTGCGCGCCAGACGGTTGTTCGACTGATTCTGGTCACCGGCGAGCAGCGTCGTACACCGAGCAGCCCGGGTTCCGCGCGACTGAGCTGTCCACGGGTCGAACACGACCAGCCGCTCCTGGTCCGGGGCCAGCTCGGTCACCCGCTGCGTCCGAGTGTAGCCGCCCTCGATGATGTACCGCACGTCGAAACTGACAGTCGTATTGCCGTTGTTCCTGACGATTGCGCTGGGCAGGTGCTCCTGCCCCGAATCAACCGTCGCCGGCGGCGACACCAGCTCGACAACCTGAACGTCGAGTCGCCGAACAAAGCCCTCGACCTCAATCCGATTGTTTGCCGGCACCGAATCGTAGTTGAGCCGAACCGAACAGCGGGTCACAAAACTGCCCAACGTTGCGGCGGTCCAGTTGTCGAAACTGAGAGTCTGCTGGGAATTGACCGGCCAGTCGGCATACGAACGGGTCTTGCTGTAGCCGGTACTGATGTCAAGCTTGACCTCAAAGCGAACTGCCGGCACCGGGCCGTTGTTCCGGACTACGGCCTGCGGCGTGTAGGTCTGACCGGAAACCACCGTGTCTTTCGGCCCGAGCACGGCAACGGTCTGCATATCCGGGTAAATCGGAATGTAAACGATTTCGATGTTCGGCCGGGTGCGGATGCGAATCATCGGCGGAATCGAATCGGTGTTGTCGCGGCCCCGCTTGCCCCGGTCCGCGGCCAGTTCATGAAACCGGTACCACTGTGCCCGCTCCACCGTGCCGTCCTTGTGCCAGTACGAGACCAGCAGATTGTTGCCGTGGATGTGGGTGTACGGCTGGTGCAACTGAAGTCTCACCCAGTTGCTGTCCTCGGGCAAGTACAGGGTCCCCTCACCCCAGACCGGTTCGCCCGGGTCGCTCCAGTTGTCGGAGTTGAACGTGCTGTAGCTCACATCCTTGAGCCAGTGCCGGGCACGGTTGATTGTATCCCCGCCCACTGCCTGACCGTCGCCGAAGAACCCCAGGCCGACGATATGGCCGTTGAACTGAAGCTCGGAACTCAGGTAGATGAACTGCACCCGGAAATAGGGATACCCGGCTGCCCAGATGATCGGGTCATAGCCGGGATTGGTACCGACCCGCACCGTGTCATAAGAATCGGTCCCGTCGCCGTAAGCACCCGAGTCGCCACCGGACCGCACCGCGCTTCCCCAGAGCGAGAACTGTTGCGTGGATTCTCTCACCCGGCGCACGGCTGCTGCTGCCGGCTCTGAAAGCTCCTCCCATTCGCCGTTCTGCCCCAGCCGATGAACCGGGCCGGCCAGCACGAGCGAATAGGTACCGTCGTGATTGTTGAACGTCTTCGAGCACTCGGTACGAAGTGAAACCACCTCGTCCGCCGGGGTCCACCTTCCAAACAGCCCGTCCGGACCCCAAAGCGTTGACGTGCCGTGATTGGGCGAGCGCTGCCGCTGGTCGGCCGGCGCGCCAAAGGCCGCAACGACCGACAGCAGCAATGCTGTCGCCAGCATTGTCTCTCTGCGCATTTCTACTCCTCCCCAGGTCCGTCTTGAACCTGAAGTTCTTAGCGTGATAATTATACCAGACCGGCGCCGGGGTGTCAAACAATTGTCAAGTCTCAACATTGGACAGTCCGGCGCCCGGCACCGCCGCCCTGCCGCTGCTGCCGCACCTCTCCCCTCCGGCTCAGCCCGGTGTCAGAAACGACGGAATCTCCTTCGGGTCTTCGCGCCCGGCTCATGGCCAAGTCAGCCCGCTGCGCTCGGCGCGCGCCACCCCTCCTCTCCCAGGCAGGGAATCGGCCGGGTTGTCTCCGGAATAGCCCGGCCAGTAACATGGAAGGCAACCGGCCCGGCAACCAGGCCCGTTATCCCAAGAGAAGCCTAGCCGATGGCCTCATGAATCGTCCCCCAGACCACCCGCCCCAGAACCATCAGGACAAACCGGCAGGCTGCCAGCCGGACAGCCTTGGGCATTCACCGGCGAATTGCGGCCGGGACAGCCTGCGGGACAACTTAGGGGGTTATCCCCGGGGTTATCCCGGGGGCGACCCCTGGACAGTGGAGGGGACGGCGGAGGGTTCCGGATTCGGCCCCAGACACGAGGTCTTGGCCCTGTTCGGACAAGAGAACATGGTGGTCTTCCCTTCGGGCGGCGAATAACCTCATGACAAGCCGCGGACCCTGAACCGGCGCCTCCCTGCTCAGCACTACGGCCTGGCCCAACCGGCCAACCTCAAGCAGACGCCTACCGGTAAGGCAACACGTACCTTTGACTTCTGCCCGATGTCGGGTAGAATATATGGCGAAACAAAAGACCGGGTTTTGGGGGAAACTAATGGAAGGGATAGCCGACTTGGCCGACAAGGACCGCCCGAGCGCGAACAAGACCGGCCCACTGGCCGCTGCCCTTGAACTCAGTCGGATTCGCGCTGAAGAGCAACTGAGACAGGAACAGGCCGGCGAGCTCGTCTTGAGCGCAGGCCGGCACGACTATCTCTGTCGCCGAGCCCGGGGCCTCCTGCCTGACTCACTGGCCGGACGTTTCTCCGAGATACTCGCCTGCCCGGCGCTCCAGCCGCGGCGCATCGCCGCGCAAGCCCAGAATCTACTGGCAGCAATGGACGAAATCGAACACGAATTCGACGCCGGGACTGCCCTGGCCTACGGACTGCTTTCCGCCTCGGGCATCCATGACCCTGACCGCCTCGTCTCCTACGCCGACAAGCTCGATTCAATCTGGAACCGGGTCATCGGCTCGGCCCCGGTCCTCGCTGCTCTGGGCCGCTCAAGCGACAACCCCAAAGTCAACGCCGGCTTTGACGCCCGGCTCGGGTTACTGATTGAGGTCCGGCGTGCGCTTTGGGCCTTGAAGCCGGCCCGGGTCTCGCCCGATTTTCTGCTGACTCAGGTCATTGACAGCTATTCGGTCAGTCGCGGCGGCGCCGGCAATTCGCTCGGCCTCGCAATCCTCGATTCAATCATCGTCAACCGATTGGGCTTCCGGGTCGGGTATCTAATCCGGAACGACATCCTGCGCCTTCAGGTTGACGTCGCCGGCAAATCGGTCTGCTGGGAGCTGCTCGACCCGTCACCGCTCTCTCTCACCTCGACCGCCTCGGGCGAGCAACTGGGCCGGCCCGGACTGACCGCGCTGTACTACGCCAGCCTTGGAACCTACCTCTTTGCTCAGGGCCGCTGGGACAAGGCAATCGAGCTGTATCAACGTTCGCTCGCGCTCCGGCCCGGGTCGGTCGGCGTGTACGTAAGCATCGCAATGTGCCATCTGCGCCGGCAGGCTCCACGTGAGGCAATCGAGGTACTCCACAAAGCTCGCGAGCTCGACCCGGACTCAGCCGAAACCTGGTATCAGGAAGGCAATGCCTATTCGATGATGAAACACTGGCCCAAGGCGGTCGGCGCGTTCAGGCGGGCGCTGAGCCTAAGACCCGACTATGCCGAGGCTGCCAACAACCTCGGCCTCGCCTACGCGAGCATGGGCAGCCCGGACAAGGCCCGGGCCGCCTTCGAGCAGGCGACGGCCATCCGGCCTGACTACTATCAGGCGTGGTTCAACTTCGGCAACCTGCTGCTGGAGCAGCGCCGCTACGACGAGGCGATTGCCGCCTACCGTCAGGTCTGCCGACTCGAACCCGGATTCGCTCCGGCCCGCTACAACATGGGCCGCGCCTACTACGAGAAGCACGACCTCGACGGCTCAATCAGTTGCTACCAGAAGGCGGTCAAGCTCAACCCCCGCCACTTCGGTGCTTGGCACAACCTCGGCATCGCTTACCGGGACAAAGGGATGGTCGAAAAGGCGGTTCAGGCCCTAGAACGGGCTGTGACCCTCAACCCCTGTCTGATGCGCTGAGATGGCAATCTCTGACTGGCCGCTCATCGGGCCCATCGCCTCGTCGCTGCGCCGGCGGCTTGGCCCCAAGGCCCCGTTTGTCTGGACCCCGGGCCGAATCGGCCCGCGCTTCGACTGGCTCGACCACACCCACATCCTCGTGCGCGATGGCGGACTGGCCGGCCGCCAGCTCGAACTGACCACCGAGATTCTCCAGACCAAGGCCAACGCCTATGTCGCGCTCGACGGCAAGCAAATCGGCCGCGCCTTTGTTGAGCGTGACCCGCCGGGCAAAGGCATCTGCCTCTGGGACATCGCGGTCAAACAGGACTACCGGCGGATGGGCGTCGCCTCAATCATGACCTACACCATCTTCCGGGAGCTGCTTGCGCTCCAGGAGACCGCATTCTTCAAGATTCGGATGATGCGGCTGATGAAGCCGGCCGACCGCAACGTCGAGCTCCAGAACGTCGGCATCGGCGTCATCGGCAACCGGCTTGGCTTCACCCCCGAATTCGACATCGACCGACTCCTCAACCCGGACAACATCACCGGTGTCGAAGTCCTCCCTGCCAACCGGGGATTCCCTCCGAGCTTCAAGATTGTCATCAAGACCTTCCCGCTGGTGTTGATTGCCTTTGTCCTCGACTCCGACTCCTTGAAACCGGTTGATGACTTCGACACCTATGTCAAACTGAGCAAAGACGAGCGAATCATCTACAACTGGGTCCGCCGCGGCCTGATCGTGATCGGCAACGGCAACTACTGGCTTACCTCAGCCGGCATTGACCGATTCGTCAACCACCTGGCCGCAGACGAATTCGAGGCCCAGGTCTTCCGGCGCCGGGTCAGAGGCTGTGAGACGTTCCTCCCCTTCGGCCGCAAACTGGTAGACTCATTCCGGCGTCGCCCGACCTTTGTTCCCATCCCCGCCGGCCGGCCGGTCTAACCAAGTCCGGCCCGCCGACAACCGGCTCTCGCCCCAAATCAGACATCGGGTACTGCTGCGCCCCTCACCCCTGTCCTCGCCCCCGCGCCGTCTTACCCGCTGCGGCAAACAAGACACCGGCCGCGCCCGGGCGACACAGGATGGGGTCGTGCTCGACCCGAACAACCGGCAAGTCGGCACCCACGTCCTCCCCAGCCCGGCTCGGCCGCTGCCTGGACCGGCACGCTCTACGTATCTGTCGGTCCGGCGTCTTTTTCATCAACCGCGACAGCAGACTTGACACACGGTCATACCGCTTCTATAATGCCAAACTAGAGGAAGAATCATGCCCAAACGAACCTATCAGCCATCAAACATCAAGCGTAAGAGAACCCACGGATTTCGTGCCCGGATGAGAACGCCAGACGGCCGCAATGTCCTTAGGCGCCGACGGGCCAAGGGGCGGAAGCGACTGACAGTCTAGCCTGATGCACGGCCAGCAGCGTTCTGACCGGGCCGCCGGCGCCGGTCTGTCCGGGCGCGAAGCGGCTGAGTCGCTTTCGCGCGCCGAGACACTGAGACGCCAGACCGACATTGAGCACCTGCTGCAGTCAGGAAGGCGGATTCACAGTAACGCAGTCTGCCTGTGCTATGCGCCGCGTCGCGAACCCAGTCGAGCTGCCGAACGTCGGGTTGCGTTTCTTGTGCCCCGACCGGCAGGAACTGCGGTTGTCCGCAACCGGCTCAGGCGCAGGTTGCGCGAAATCTACCGGCGCAACAAGTACTGGTTTCCTGCCGGGTATGATTACGCGTTGCGGGCTTTTGCCGGCGCAGCCGGGCTCGAATTTGCCGAGTTGCAAACCTGCATTCGGCAGTTGACTAGAAGACTCCGACCTAATGGCCGGCCTGCTTAGATTCGCTGTCCGTCTCTATCAGCATTCTCTGGGCCTGGTGTTGCCCAATTCGTGTCGGTTCTCGCCGACGTGTTCGCAGTACGCCCTGGATGCGCTCAGGGCCCATGGCGCACTGCAAGGTTCATGGCTGGCATTGCGGCGGCTGCTGCGCTGTCATCCGTTCTGTGTCGGCGGGTACGACCCGGTTCCTGGTGCGCAGACTAACGAGAGGAAACAATTAGAGTGAGTTCAGACTCGACTCGGATGGTCATCGGATTCGTTCTGGTCATTGCGATTCTTTTGGTGTGGCAAGCGTTCTTCAAACCCCAGCCGCGCGTCCCGGTGGCAAGCTCCGAGCCGGTAGCCGATTCGGTGCCGCACGAGCCGGAAAGGACCGGCCCGGCTACCGAGCAGGCTTTACCGGCGCTCAAACCGGTGTGGAACGAGTCCAGGTTCGTCCCAGAAACGTCCGTGGTGCTTGAAAACGACGTCGTACGTCTGGAGTTTTCGAGCATCGGAGGAACCATTCGGTCGTGCCGGCTGAAACGATACCAGGCTGAGCTCGTGCCGCCGGGCGCGGCGTTGCTCGGCACCGAGTTGCTGCTTGCTGGCGGCACGTATCCGCTCAATCAGGCCCCAATGCAGACCAAGGTCGGTGACTCCTCGGTCAGTTTCACCTTGCGCCTTGACAGTATCAGCCTGACCAAAACCTTCCGGCTCGGCCCGGACTACTCGCTTCAACACCGGCTTGCGACAGAAGGGCCGGTCACCGCGTTCACGATTGACGCCGGAGCGGGGATTGCGTTCACCGAACAGAACTTGCGCGAGGCTACCGCCCACTACCATTTCTACTCGCACTGCGGCAAAAAGCTGACCCAGGTCCATGCCGGCAAGCTAAAAAAGCCGCGGGCCGAATCCTGCGCCGCCGAATGGGTGGCGCTGAAGTCGAAGTACTTCTTGCTCGCGCTGGTCAGTCGCGACGGCACGCTCGACTCGAGCTATGCCCGGGCCGACTCAGCAGGGAGGGTCGGTTTCAGCGTGCTGCGGCGGAGCGGACAGGGCGATTTCACTGTCTACCTTGGGCCGATTGAGTACGGCCGGCTGCGGTCGTACCACATCGGGCTTGAGCACACCGTCGGCCTGGGTTGGACCAAACCGGTTGCGCTGGCGATGCTCTGGTTTCTCCGGCTACTCCACGCGCTGCTGCGTAACTGGGGAGCGGCGATAATCGTCTTTTCGATGTTGATAAAGGCGGCCTTCTACCCGCTGACCCGAATCCAGACCCGCCAGATGCGCCAGATGCAGCTCCTCTCACCCAAGCTGAACGAGCTGAAGGTCAAGTACAAAAACGACCCACAGCAACTGAACCAGGAGACGATGCAGCTCTACCGGCTCTACAAGATAAACCCGATGTCGGGCTGTCTGCCGCTGCTGGTGCAGTTGCCGGTGTTTTGGGCGCTGTATGCCGTGTTACGCAACTCGATTGAGCTGCGCGGGGCCGGACTCGGGCTGTGGCTCAGGGACCTGTCCGAGCCGGACACGCTCTTCGGACATCTGCCCGCCGGACTGCCAATGGTCGGCGGCGCTGCGGTCGGGCTGCTGCCGATACTAATGGGTGTATCGTTCATCGCCCAGAATCTGCTGACCTCGGCCGACAAACGTAACTGGGCGTTGACGGTCATCTTCCCCGTGTTCATTACCCTCATTTTCCTCAACATGCCGTCCGGTCTGCAGCTCTACTGGTTTGTCTACAATCTCTTGTCCATTGGGGAGAGTATTGTCGCGCTGAAAGGAGGTTCACTTTGGCGCCGGAGCAAGGTCCGCCCGCTCGAAGGCCCAATAGTCCGCTGACCGTCGAGCGGAGCGAAGTGGCGACGGCCCGCGAGGCAACGCTCCGACTGCTCGATGCCATCGGGCTCAGCGCCGCGGTACAGGTGAGCCTTGAAGCAGACGGCATCTTCGTTGATGTCGGCCTGCCCGCGCGTGGACCACGAGGCAAGACACGACCCCATACCCTGCCTGCGGGCCGACAGGCAATGCTTATCGGCGCAATTCAGCATCTGGTGCATCTGATTGTCCGGCACGAGTTTCCCAGCGCGCCGCCAGTCTATCTCGCCCCCGCCGGGCAGCGGGAACAACGTTTGAGCCAACTTCAAGGTAAGACCGTGGCCGTTGCTCGAATCGTGCTCGAAAGCGGCCGGGAAATGGCGCTCGACGTGGTCTACGAGTACGAAATGAAGACTGTCCGCGACGCCCTCAAGCAATTCCCATCACTCGAGGTCCGGGTAGTGGGCGTCGGCGAGGAACTACGCCGGAATGTCATCATTGCGCCGGCAAGGCGCTAGGCCGACACGCCGGGTCGAGGCGTAGTCTTGTCCCCGGAGCTCAGCGCAGAAGGCCGGACAGAGACAATCTGTGCCTTGGCCACTCCGCCGGGAACGGCCAGCCTGGCGGTCATCCGAGTCTCCGGCCCTGAGTCGGTCCGGGTACTCAGCCGGGTGACCCGGTTCTACCGAACGAAACGCCCCCGGCCCCACACCGCCCGACTCCTTTGGCTCTTCGACGAAAGGGGCCGGCGGATTGACCACGCGATGGTTACGTTCTTTCGTGGGCCTCGCTCGTATACCGGCGAGGACATGTTTGAGGTCACCTGCCACGGCGGCCGGACGACCTACGAGCGGGTTATCGAGCTGCTGGTCCGAGCCGGCTGTCGGATTGCCCGGCCCGGAGAGTTCTCCTTGCGTGCCTGCCTCAACCGCAAACTGTCTCTGTCCCAAGCCGAAGCGGTCAACGACCTGATTCACGCCCGCACCGAGGCAGCACGGGAACGCGCCCTCGAACGTTACCGCTCGTCACGACCGAACTTTATCGCGCAACTCCGAGACCGACTCGTAGCGCAACTGGCTGAGCTGGAACTCGGGCTGGGAATTGACGACAGCCCGACCACGCGATGGCAGGAATCGGCCGGCGGAGTCAGGCTCCTAGCCGACGAACTCGGTCAAGCCGTCCGCCGCGCCGAACGCGAGCAGTTCTTGTTTCGCGGTGCCAAGGTGGCAATCACCGGCCGGCCCAATGTCGGCAAGTCGAGCCTGTTTAACCGCCTGATTGGTCAGGACCGGGCGATCGTTGACGCGCGCCCGGGCACAACGCGGGATGTTGTCTCGGCCGAGGCCGAAATCCACGGCGTTCCGGTTCACCTGCTCGACACGGCCGGCGTGCCGAGCCGAAGCGGCTCCGGTCTCATTCGCCGGGCCGCGACCCGGGCCAAGGATGCAATCGCCAACGCTGACTTGGTGATTCTCATTTTCGACCGCTCGGCTCCGGCGACTCAGGCCGACCGACTGTTGCTCGCCGGGGTTGCAGCACGGCCGTTCATTCCGGTGCTGAACAAGTCAGACCTCACCCCGCGCCTCGACCATCACTCGCTCCTCGGCGCGTGCGCCCGCCCCGCGGTCATCTCTTGCCGCACCGGCCTCGGACTCGCCGCCCTAGCCCGTCGCCTTGGACGGCGACTCGGCCCTCTGCCCGGCAACGCTGCCGCGGTCAGCGGCCGACAGCTCGCCCTGATGCGTGCTTGTCACGACGCACTCCGACGCAGCTTGGCCGCCGACGAAGCCGAGATTGCCGCACTTGAAATCCGCGCCGCGCTCGATATGCTCAGTCAGGTTGATGCGCCGGTCTCCTCTTCCGAGATTCTCGCTCAGGTCTTTGCCAACTTCTGCGTAGGCAAGTGATCGTGGCAGCTCGTTGACCACCATGACAGACCACCCCTTGGTCGAGCGTCTCCTACTCTACGTCGAGCCGGGACCGGGCATGACCCGGGCGACCGACTGGGCGCTTCAGGCGGCCCGGTGCTTTGGCTGCCGGGTCTTCGCCGCGTCGGTGCTGACAGCAACTCCGCCCGACAGCCTGAAAGACGCAGAGGAGCGTGCTTGGGAGACGCTCTACGAGATTGAAGATGACGCTTTTCGGCAGGATACTAGAATCTCACTCCTGCTGGAGCAAGGCGACCCGCTGTCCCGGATCGTCAGCCTTGCTGCGAACTATGCCGTTGAGCTTGCCGTGCTCACTGCCGACACGCAATTGAGCACGGCTGAACTGGTGCGCAAGATCACCTGTCCGGTGGTCTTCGTGCGGTGAAAGATGGAGGATTGATGGTTAAGATATCCGAGCTCCTCCCGCGGTCGGCCATCCTGTTGCGCCTGGCGGCACGAGAGAAGTTCGAAGTCATCCGCGAGCTAGTGAAGCCGCTGATTGAAACTGGTGCGGTTGTCAATGAAGAGGAACTGATTTCGGCGATTCTCCGACGCGAGAACATGGAGAGCACTGGCATCGGCCAGGGCGTCGCCATTCCCCATGCCCGGACCACCGCGGTCGCGCGAACCGTGCTGGCATTTGCCCGTTCCGATGACGGCGTTGACTTCTCCAGTCTCGACGGTCGCCCGTCCCACATCATCTTTCTGATCGCCGCTCCGGAAACCCAGAAGGCCGAGTACATCGTGACGCTAGCCCGCCTGTCCCGGCTTCTCCGACGGGAAGAAGTGCGGGACCAATTGAGCCGTGCCACTGACCCGGATGAGGTCCTTGAAGTCATCCGGCAGTACGAGTGAGACCGGTTCGGAACCTGCACCATCCCCTGACCTTTCCTTCTGTCGTGTCTCCTTCGGGGTCTGGCCAGTCGCCGGCCCCATTCTGGCGGTCATCATAGGGTGAGAACCGACTATTTCCTCGCGCGCTGCCGGGCCGCCGTCGTCAAACTCTTGGCCGGTCATGGTATCTCGGTGGCGAGCAGCGAGGTTCGCGACATGGAAAGCACTGCTGACGCCGACCTGGCGGTGCCCATGTTCCGTCTCGCCAAGCAGGCGCAGACCAATCCATTCGGGCTCGCCGAAAAACTGGCGGCATCGGTCCCCCTTGCCGAAAGTCCGTTCCGAGCAGTCTCAGCGCTGCGCGGTTATCTCAACTTCCGGTTCGACCCGGCCCGACTCGCCCAGGGAGTCGTTGCCGACTTCGACCGCGACCCGACACGGTACGGTAGCTCGAATGGCGGTACCGGTCGGACGATTGTAATTGACTACTCCTCCCCGAATGTCGCCAAACCCTTCTCGGTCGGACACCTGCGGTCAACGATTATCGGCCAGGCCCTCAAGAACATCTTCGAGTACTCCGGCTATCGGGTGATTGGCGACAACCACCTCGGTGACTGGGGAACTCAGTTCGGCAAACTGCTGTGTGCCTACCGACTCTGGGGTGATGAGACCGAGCTTAAGCGAAATCCGACCCAGCACCTCTTCGAGCTCTACGTGCGATTCCACGACCAAGTTCGCATCGAGCCGGACCTTGCGCTCAAGGCGCGCTTGTGGTTCCGTCGGCTCGAAACTGGCGAGGAAGAAGCCCGCACCCTTTGGCAACGGTTTGTTCAGCTCAGCACGGCCGAGTTCAACCGTATCTATGAACTGCTGGGCGTGAAGTTCGACACGATGCTAGGGGAAAGCTTTTATGCCGACCGCCTGAATGAGGTTGTCCAGCGCGCCATTGACCGAGGCGTGGCGCGCCGTGAGACACCGATGCAAGCTGTGGCCGGAGCGGGCGAAGAGGTCGCGCCCGGAGAGACGGTCGTCGTCATCCCGCTCGACTCGGCCGGAATCGCTACCCCGCTCTTTCTTCAGAAGTCAGACGGAACCAGCCTGTACGCCACGCGCGAGATTGCCACGGCCGAGTACCGCATCCGAACCTGGCAACCGGAAAAGATTCTCTACGTTGTCGGCAATGAACAAGAGCTCTACTTCCGCCAGTTCGCCGCCGCATTGAGACTGCTGGGCCACGACGTCCCCTGCGTTCACGTCAACTTCGGCCTGATTCGCCTGCCCGAAGGACGGATGTCCACTCGTGAGGGACGGGTGGTTCTTCTTCAGGACGTGATTGCCGAGTCAATCCGCCGGGCCGAAGCGGTGCTGGCCGACCGCGACCTGTCCTCGGTCGAAAAACAGGCAATCGCCCGGGCGGTCGGAATCGGAGCAATCAAGTACGCTGACCTGTCACAGACCCGGACAAAAGAGGTTGTCTTCGACTGGGACAGGATGCTCGCGCTAGACGGTGATTCGGCGCCGTATCTGCAGTATGCCTACACTCGGACTTGCTCCATCCTCAGAAAAGCGGCCGCCAACGCAACAACTGAGGCCGACGGCTCTTTACTAACTCGGCCGGAAGAGCAAGCGGTGCTGCGGCAGATTGCTCGGTTTCCCGACGCGGTCGCGGCTGCGGCAGAAACCTACGAGCCGCACCGGATTGCCCACCGGCTCTATCGGCTGGCCCAGGATTTCTCAGCGTTCTATGACCGGGTACCGGTGATCAAGGCGGAGACTGCCGGCCTTGCTGCTGCGCGGCTGAAACTGGTAGCGATGACCGGGTCGGTCATAAGGATTGGGCTGCATCTGCTCGGCATTGAGACGCCGGAACGGATGTAGCCGCCCCTCGTCGTTTCAGCACCAAACCTCAGACAAGCCAGCCCTCTCGGCCTAGCCATCTCACCAAGAGAACGCAAGAAAAGAAACGTCGTGACCGTTGCCGCACAGAGAAGCGGCGGGGCGACAGCGTGTCGCCCCGCCGCTTGCTAGCCCCGGCTACTTGTCGGGTGTTGCCGGAGCAGTCTCTTCGGGCTGGGGTTCGACCACGAAGTCCGACTCCTTCATCAGGATTTCGATCTTGGCACTGGAGCGCAGACTGGCGATCAGTTCGTCGGTCAGCCGCTTCTCCTCGGCACGGCGGAGCTTGTTCTCAATCTTGCCTCTCACCTCACTGAACGGCCGGGTGTGGGCTTCCTTCCGTTCTTCCATCAGCACAAATACGTAGGTCGAGTCGTTAAGCTTCAGCACCGGCGAGATGCCATTCTTCGGCAGCGCGAAACCAGCATTGATGACCTTAGCATCACGGGCCTTGTCGTCGCGGGCGACCCAGTATAGGTCACCACCGGACCAGCGCGAGCCCGAGGTCGAGAAGCGCTTGGCGATATCAGCGAAACTCGCCTTCTGCGCCGTATCGCGCTTCGTCACCTTAACCAGCAGCCAGCCGTCCGGCGTCTTCTGCGCTGGGGCGACCCCGTTCTGTGTCAGCTTGAACAGGTCGCTCAAGTAGCTGGCAGGCAGCGGACTGGACAGCCGGACGTAAGTTCCGAGTTTGGCTGAGTCGGCGCTGGTCGTGGCCGCCGAATCCGGCGTCCTCCCAAGCAACTCTGCCAACTGCTCGAAGTCATTGACTTCGACCAACTCGGGGCGGTACAACCGGTCATCCTTCGAGATATCGGTGAAGCCGAAGCCATATGTGCCTTTGCTCGTAAACGGGCCGGCGACATTGCAGAGGGCTGCCAAGTCGGGCACGTTCTTCCCCATGATGTTAACCGTCGGTGTATTCGGAATCGCGGTCGGCGGCAAGGCAAGCGCAAACTGCGCCACGAGCGAGTCGGCGTTGGCCGTGGCCGCAAGCGAACTGGTCAGTTCGGCAAGGGCGGCTTCGTCGGTGACCAGCAAGGCCCGGCCGGTGATGAGCACAGGCAGTCGTCCGCTCGTCGCCCAGCGTCTCAGTTGCTCGGCCCGAGCTCGGCTCTTCGCCACAATCTCGCGCAGGTGGACCTTGGTCGGTTCCTTGAAGTCCTTGATTGTCGCCAAGTAGTCAGCCATGAGCGTTGCCGAGTCGAGCTGGACTTTCTCGGTTGTCATCCGGCGGCGATAGGTGTCGATTAGGAGCTGATTCCGGCGAGCGAGCAACTGGTCAACGACTTTGTTAAGCAACCAATACTTGCCCTTCTCAGCCTCCTTCATCAGCAGCTTCTCCAGGATGAGTTGGTCGAGAATCCGGCGCCGCCCCTCGGGTGAGTCAAACTGCCCGCGAAAGAAGGGCGGGATTGCGTCGAGCCGCTGCTGGAGGATTGCGGCCGAGATGACTATCCCGTTCACCACCGCCAGCGTCTCTTTGCCACTTTCGAGCGCGGCGGTATCCATGACGATTCGCGCGCCAGCCTTGAGTTGGGCGATTCTCTCCTCGTAGAGTCGGGAGGTGTTCTGCTGGCGCCACTCACTGGCAAGCTGGGTTCTGACTTCATCGAACTTTCTAACCGTCTTCGGTTTCCTCTCGGTCACCTTGATAATCACCCAGCCGTCCTTGGTCTGAATCGGCTTGCTGATGTCGCCGACCTTCAGTGCGAAGGCCGCCGCCTCGATCTCTCGGGCCTGGACCCCGCGGGCGAAGAACCCCATGTCACCACCGCGCTCCTTGTCCGGAGCGAGTGAGGCGGCTTTGGCGACCGTATCCCAAACCAAAGCGGTGTCAGTCGCAAGCAGTCGCCGCAACGACTCGGCCTCGGCACGAGTGGCGACAAGAATCTGATAGGCATGAACCTTCTCCGGCGTAGTGTACTTGCTGGCAAGGTCCCGACGGTATTGAGCACGCAGGGCCTTCTCGTCCGGCTCAGCCCGCGCCGTAACCTCACGCTCATACCACTCCTGGAACATCGCCCGGTTGCGCTGCTCGGCCAGGTTGAACCGAAACGACGTATCGTCGGCAACGCCCGCGGCCAAAGCGGCAGTGTAGAGCAACCGGTTGTCAATCATCGTGTCAAGCAACTGTTGCTTCTTCTCAAAGGCTTCATAGGCAGCTGGGTTGCGGCTGATACGGTCGTCAATCTCGATGCGGGTAATCGGGAAGCCGTCAACGTAGGCGACCCGGTCCTGATAGTTCTTGCGGAAGCAGCGCTCAATTGCGTTCAATGCGTCTTCACCCCAGGCGGACTTGTGGTACCGCGTTGCAACCTTCTCATAGCTCTTGGCCGCATCGAGAAACTTCTCCTGCATCTCCTGGGCAAGCGCCAGGCGATAGAGTACCGCCGGGGCCTGACGGTGCTTCGGAAAATCGGCGAGCAGTGCCTCGTATACCGACTCGGCCGCAGCGTAGTTCTGGAGTTTGTCGAGCAGCAAGTCTCCGAGCTCGAGTCGGTAAGCGAACCGGTCGTCAGGGCGGACCGCGGAAGCGACCAACCGCGCCAGCATTTGGTGCGCCGCGGGGTAGTCCTTGGCGACGTAGAACTGATAGATGCTGTCAAGGGCTGCCTGGGTCGCCGGTGCGGCGTTTGCCACAGCTACAACCATAACCAGCAGGCCAGCCATCAGGGTTTTGTTCATCTTTTCCTCCTTGGTGATTTGCCAGCCTAGATTGCCCCGATCGGTCAACGTACGACCTGTAGTCCGACCATCATCACCGCGCCGGACAAAAGCGGGACAACCACGTTATCGTTAACTTCGATTGGTAACGCCTCGACAACCGAGGCGGCGACGGCCCCAAGAATACCGATTCCTAGCGGCAGGTCAAGCCCGGGGAGAAACGAAACGACCCAAGCGACACCGATGCAGGCTGTCAACCCAGCGAGTGTCCCCTCCAGCGTCTTGCGGAAGAATCGTACCCGACCGACCGACAGTCCGACAATCGCCGCGACCGTGTCGCCGACGACGAGAAATGAGACTGCGGCAATGAAGACGCCGCGGCCGCTCGGCGAGGAACCGAAAATCAACAGGCAGACGAACGACGCCAGCATCAGATACGAACCTCCGGTCAACGACGTGAACTCGCGGCGCCGGAGCAGCGACCCGAACAGAATGATGAAGATGCTCTTCAGCGGGTTGATTCTCAGCCGCAGAAAATCAACGACCAGAAACACTGCGGTCGCGACGCCCATGATCAGAATCGCCAGTCCTCGGCCCGGCACGGCGTAGTAGACGACCGGAATGAGAAGCGCGGCCAGGTGGGCAATTTTGCGTCCGAGTTCCGGACCTAGAATTCGATGCCTCCGGATATCTGCTGGGGACTCCCCAGGTCGCGCGCCCCCGGTGCAACACCCGAGGCATAGCCGTAGTCAATGTGGAAGCGGCCGAACCTCAGCCCCAGGCCAAAGGCGAGATTCCCGTGATAGGCGCCGAGGCGGCCGAACAGCACGTCGCGGAACGAATACTCAAGCCCGTAGTTGGGCAGACGGAATGACGGTTCGAAGCCGGCTTCCGACTCCACGGCCAGTGTCAACCGGTCCCGGGCGAATGTGAACGTCTTGGCCAGGCCGAGCGCAGCAGCAGGCTCGATGTACTCACGCGTGCCGCCGGTCCAGAACAGCGGCGAAGTGCTGGCGTTACGGACGCAAAGACCAAGCTCCAGCCCAACTGTTGGGGTGACCGTAGCGCCCAAGTCCAGCCCCATGCCGAAGCACCTGCCGACCGCGATGTCATGGTAGATGAGCTTGACATTTCCCCCAAGCGCCAGGAACGGACTCAGCGCGCGGGCGAAGCTGACATAGCCGACAAACTGGTTTGCGCTGACCGTCCGGTAGACATAGGGCCAGTTATTCTCACCCGGCGGTAGCGTCTCGTTCGGCAACGCGGTCAGCTTGATACCGGGAATCCCGTTGTGCAGCACCGCTGCGCCGAGCGACTGATTGCGCGTGCCGAAGACAACGCCGAGGTAGTTGTGGCGGACCAGACCAGAGAAATCTGACGAGTGCAAGAAAGTTGCAAAGGAGCGTCCGAATCCGGCGCAGCGCGACGGGTTGTAGTAAACGGCGCTGGCGTCGGCGGCCGCGGCAACCGCGGTGCCGCCCATACCGGTGACCCGGGCTGAGGTTCCAAGCAACTCGAAATCACCAGCATACCTGGTCGCAACCGCCCGGCTCGGGTCGAAGGCGACCAGGAACACCACCACTGCCAGCCGACTAAAAACGAACCCAAGGTGTCGGTTCTCTGTCAAATGGACCTCCTGTGCTGTCTTGATCATCAACTGTCGGCAACTCTAGTGACCGATGCGGTCAGCTCTTTCTTGAGGATGTAGCGGACGCGGCTGTAGGTCGGCCGAACCACCACCTTAACGCGGTAGCTGCCGACCGGCACGAACTCGCCCTTGTTGTCACGTCCGTCCCAGACGATGAGCACCTCGCCTGGACGTTGGAGATGCGGCGGAGTCAGCGTCCGGACCTCATGACCGTTGCCGTCGTCAATTGTGGCGGTGATGTCGGCCAGGCTGGTAACGTAGAGAGCAATCGTTGTGCCCGGCTGACGGGAGTCGAACTCGGCAGGATAGCAGCCAATCAGATAGGCGTCAAGTCCAAGCCAGTAGTACTGCCCGCCCTCGGCTTCGGCAATGAAAACCTGTCCGAACCGACGTCCGATGGCGATACCCCGCGGCGATGAAAACCGGTACCGGCCAACACCTTCGCGACCGTAGGAAACGACGTACTTCAGCCCAGCGTCGAAGACGTGCACCTGGTTGTTGAGCTGGTCAGTGACGTAGGCATTGCCATGCCGGTCGAATGCAACGTAGGCAAAGCCGGCTTCGTCGAGGCCGATGCGGCGCATATCAACCTGTCGCACCAGCTCGCCCGAAAGAGTCAGGAGATTGACCCGAGTGCGGTTGCGGTCAACGACAACGGCGATACCAACCCGGAACTCGTTGTACTCAGCGTCAGGGTCGAGCACGGCAATCGCCGTCGGGTTCTCGAATCCAGGCTGCCAAGAAGCGAGGACCGTGCCGAGTGAGTCGTAGATGACAATCCGGTCGTGCTTTGAGTCAGCAACATAGACTCGGCCGCGTGAATCGAGTGCCACATCATGCGGGGCAGCGAGTCCCGTATCGAGCACCGATACCCAACGCAGGTGGGTCGATGAGTACTTCAGCCGAACCACCCGGTTGTTGTCGGTGTCGGCAACGTAGACGTCGCCCAGCTTGTTGCAACAGATACCGTGAGGCCGGCGGAATTGCCCGGTGTCAGACCCGACAGACCCATAGATGCGCGGCTCAACGAGTTTGACATTGTACAGAATCTGACCGGTGCCGGAATTGACGCCGAACATCGTCAGAATGTGGTCATCCTTCGATGTTGCCGGATCGTCTTCTTCAACCATCTTAGCCCCACACATCCCTTGCGGGTCGTCCAATTGGAAACCCCGTCCCAGGTATAGATTGATGAAGAACCGACCGATACGATTGAAGCCCAAGGTGTGTTCGAACGGCGGCTCGATCAACGTCGTAGGGTTACGCGCCACCAAGAGTAGCGCAACGAGCGGCAGCACGACAACAATGCTAACCCCAGCGCGGGCTGAGTCAAGACCCGGTATCGTCCCTTCCCAAACCGCTTTGATCACGTCATACCCGAACCTCAAAGAAAACGTCATGAGTGACACACCATGTTGACAAAGCCCAAACTGGAGCTATCCTTGACGAGAAACCGGAGGTTCGAGGCTTCCGGCAGATACCATAGTGGCAAAAGAATACCCTAACCCAGTCGGAGGTGCAATGTCTGAACGTATCGCCGTGGTCGGAATCGGCGCGACTCAATTCCGGTCCATATCACCGGACGTGTCGTACAAAGAGCTGATGTTCGATGCCGCGGTTCGAGCCTACGACGACGCCTGCATCAATCCACGTCGGGATGTGGATACATTTGTGACGTGTGCAGAGGACTACATTGAAGGAGTCTCCATTTTCGATGAGTACGTTCCGGACCAACTCGGCGCGGCGCTGAAACAGATGCACACAATTGCCGGCGAGGGCTTGCACGGCGTCTGTGCTGCAGTCATGCAGCTCAAAACCGGCCGGTTCGGCGTCGCCGTGGTCGAGGCTCATTCCAAGGCGTCCAATATACTCAGTCCGGACGGCATCGCGGCCTGTGCGCAGGACCCGGTGTTCGTGCGGCCTCTGCGACTGAACAGCCATTTCATCGCCGGTCTGGAGATGAATCGGTTCTGCACGGAAACCGGTGTCGCCCCGGAACGGTGCCAGCAGGTCGTCATCAAGAACCGCCGCAACGCGCTTGCCAATCCGATTGCCGGCCAGGCAGCGAAGCTCACAGATGACGACTTCCGGCATGCCCGCCCGGTCGCGCTGCCGCTGACCGAACTCGACGTCGCTCAGCCGGTGGACGGCGCAGTTGTCATCGTACTAGCGACCGAATCACGGGCAAGACAGCTCGGCGGCAAGCCGGTCTGGATAACCGGAGCAGGCTGGTGCAACGGCTCGCCCAATCTCGAAACCCGGAATTGGGCAATCCCTGAGTATGTCACCCGTGCCGCGGAAATGGCCTACCGCGAGGCCAGCATCTCCGACCCCAGACACCATTTCGACTTCGCCGAGATAGACGACACCTACAGCTACAAAGAGCTGCAGCACCTAGTCGCTCTCGGACTCTGCCGCTCGTGCAGCGACAGCCGGACCGGTTCGCTGCCGGTCAACGTCTCCGGCGGTGCGCTCGGCATGGGCCACATGTACGAAGCAACCGGACTGGCCCGTCTCTACTGCGCGGTTCAGCAACTGCGCGGTGAAGCCGGCAGCATGCAGTTAGACAAAGCACGAACTGCCCTGGTTCAGGCCTGGCGCGGTGTGCCGACCGCGAGCACCGCAGTCCTGACCCTGGCCGCTTAGGGAGGAGCGATGGGAAACAGAGTAGCGATCGTCGGTGTGGGCATGACCAAATTCGTCCGCCGTGCCCTTGAAACCGGCAAAGAACTCTCCTGGCTTGCCGCGAAAGCAGCCCTTGATTCCTGCGGCATGAAACTGAGCCAGATCGACTGCGTTGCGCTCGGCACGGCTCCCGACACCTTCGACGGCGTCCACATGAAGGGCGAGTACCTTTCGGACGGCGCCGGATGCTGGGGCAAGCCTTACATGCGCTCCTACGTCGGCGGCGGCACCGGTGTCTTTTCGGTTATCCAAGGCTGGTACCACGTTGCGTCGGGCATGTTCGACACCTGCTTGGTCGTGTGTGAGGAGAAGATGTCCACGTTTCAGCCTCATGCCCAGGCCGCGTTCCTGACCATCTTCGACCACACCACCGAGCGCCCACTCAAACCCAACCTTCTCTGGATCTTCGCGCTGGAAATGAACCGCTACATGACCACCTACGGCCTAAGGAAGGAAGACATCGCCCGGGTCGCAGTCAAGAACAAGAACAACGCGCTCGACCATCCCGCGGCCCAGATTGCCGCCCCGGTCACGGTGGAAGACGTGCTCAACTCCGAAGTCCTCGCTTGGCCCGTACAGCGGCTCGACGTCAGCCCGGTCTCAGACGGCGCGGTTGCGGTGATTCTCGCCAATGAAACCGTCGCCCGCCGCGTCACCGACAAGCCGGTTTGGATTGAAGGCTGCGGCTGGGCTCTGGACACGGCGTACTGGACCAACCGCGACCTGTGCTATCCCCGCTATGTCGAAGAGGCCGCACGGATGGCCTACAAGATGGCAGGCGTTACTGACCCGCGCCACCAGATTCACGTCGCCGAGCCTTATGACCCGTTCGACTACAAAGAGCTGCACCACATGGAAGGGCTGATGCTCTGCGGCCGGGGTGAGGCACCCCAGCTCACGATTGACGGCGTCACCGCCCGTGACGGCGAACTGCCGGTCTGCCCGTCCGGCGGCTTGCTTGGCGTCGGCAACCCGATTGCCGCAGCCGGGCTGATGAAGGTCGCCGAGCTGTTCTGGCAGTTGCGCGGCGAGGCCGGCAAGCGCCAGATTGCCCGCAAAGCCAAACGCGGTGTTGCCCAGGCATGGGGCGACCTGATGCAGGTCGGCACCGTGGTCGTACTCGGAGCCTAGGAGAAACAATGGCAAAGACGAAGGTCCAACGTCCGAAGTCCAAAGTCCAGAGTCCAAAGCCCGTCCCCACCTCTCCACCCTTCAACCCCATCGCCCACGGCCTTTCCGACGACGACTTTAAGCACGGCAAGGTCTGCACCACCCGCTGGACCGCGGATGCCCGCTACACCTGGGACCGCGGCGTCGCCATCGGCCGCTACCTTGCCGGCCTGAAACAAGGCAAGATCCTCGCGGTCAAGTGCCGCAGGTGCGAGCGCATCATGGTTCCGCCCCGCGCCTTCTGCGAGTTGTGCTTCAAGCCGATCGACGGCTGGACCGAAGTTGCTGACACCGGTGTGGTCAACACGTTCTCGCTCTGCTACGTCACCTGGGACGTCAGGCGCATCAAAGAACCGCTCATCCCTGCGGTCATCGAGATTGACGGCGCATCCCCGGGCATCGGAATCATGCACCTGCTCGGCGGAGTTGACCCCGGGAAGGTTCACCGCGGCATGAAAGTCAGGGCGGTCTGGAAGCCCGAGGCAGAGCGCGAAGGCGCAATCACCGATATCCTCTACTGGAAACCGGTCTAAGGAGGCAACGATGGCACTCAAAGAACGCATCAGTCAGCCGGGCGAAGCCGGGACCTGGTACGGCGAACTGCCGGTCCAGAGCCTGTACACCGCCGGCGCGGCCGGAGACCGCTTTTTCAAGACCCTCAAGGAAAAGGGTCAGTTCATGGGCTCGCCCTGTTCTTCATGCGGCGAGGTCTACGTGCCGCCCAAGCTCTACTGCGAGAAGTGCATGGCCGAGCTCAAGGACTGGGTCAAAGTCGGCCCGGACGGTACGCTTGCGTCATGGACTGAGCTCTGGGTTAGTCTCGACGGCAGCCGGCTCGCCGAGCCTCAACTTGTCGGACTCATTCGCCTCGACCGGGCAACCACCAGCCTGGTCCACTTCCTGTTCGGCGTCAAGCCCGATGACCTCTACATCGGAATGAGACTGACGCCAGTACTCAAACCCCAGGCCAAACGCGAAGGCGCGATAACCGACATCCGGTACTTTCGCCCCAGATAGACCAGCCCGCTCAGATAAACTCGGGCGGCCATCGTGCCGCCCCTTCTCTGTTCCGCGCCTGCGGCTCTCCCTAATCAGACATGTGACTACTCAGCAGCTCCAGAGCCCGACCGAACAGAGCAGAGCGTCGGCAAATTCGCGAGTCTCCGGACAGCCTCACTTCAGCAACAACCAGAAGGGAACGTGCTCCTCGGCATCAGACCGGAGGATAGGCTGCTAAAACTGGCCGTTGCGTGGGCCGAACACCAACAACCGCACTACCAGCTCACCGAGGCGGACGGCTAATGCCGAATCGGCGCATCAGCCGGTAGAACTGCGCCCGGCTGTAGCCGGCCAGCTCTGCCGCCTTGGTGACGTTGCCGTCTGCCCGTCTCAGGCAATCGAGTAATCCGGCCCGCTCAATGTCCGCCCGAACGTTGTCCAACGCGCGACGGCGTGCCTCGCGCAGGACTACAGGGCTGCCCGTCTGGTACGTGACGATTGCCGACGGCAAATCTGCGACCTGCAAGACATCAGACGCCGCAAGAACGACGGCCCGCTCAATCATGTGCTGGAGTTCGCGAATGTTACCCGGCCAGGGATAAGCTCGCATTCGTTGCAGAGCCTCAGGGCTTACCTCGCGCACCTGACGATGATACTCCTGGTTCACCCTCGCGATAGTGTACCGGACAAGTTCTTCGATGTCCTCGGACCGCTCCCGCAAAGGCGGCACAGTCAGCTCCGCAACGCAAAGACGGTAGTACAAATCAGCACGGAACTCACCTTGGGCGACCTTCTTCTTCAAGTCCTTGTTCGTTGCCGCAATGACGCGGGCCTGGACACTGATCGGTGCCACGCCGCCGACCCGAAACACGGTCTTGTCATCGAGCACCCGCAGCAACCTAGCCTGCAGCGCCGGACTCATGTCTCCGACCTCATCGAGAAAGATCGTCCCGGCGCCAGCAGCTTCGAACCTACCCGGTCTCGATGCCACGCCGGTCGCCGCCCCACGTTCAACCCCGAAGAACTCAGCTTCGAGCAGGTTGTCGGGAACGGCAGCACAGTTGACCGTCACAAACGGCATGGCACGGCGCGGGCCGGAGTCGTGCAAGGCACGCGCCAGCAGTTCCTTGCCTGTGCCTGTCTCACCGTGAATCAAAACGGTCATGTCAGTTCCAGCCAGATGACACACTCGGGCGAGGAGTCTTAACATTGCCGGGTTGCTGCCAACAACGCCGTCGAACCGCAACCCGGCAAGGTCGCCGCGGTCCTGCACAGTTATGATGGAAGTCTCGGCCGTGCGCTGGATGGGCAATGCCAGTAGATTGGCGACCGTGTCCAGCACGAGCGGGCTGTGCTCGGTTCGCGAAGGGCGGCTACGCTCAAGATAGATGCGGCCATCCGCGTTCGCGCCGTAGCTCACCGGCCAACTCAAACTCCTTGGTGTCCGAGTACTCTCATGCCCCGCACTCACCGTCGAGAACGCATGCGTCAGGTCGGGCGTACCATACATGAGAACCAACTGTCCCCGGTAGAAGACGGCCGCACTCTCGAACTCCAGCGCCTCGCAGATTAGTCGAATCGTCTGTTCCACCATCACCTTCGGGTCGAGTCCTAGCGGCACAAGCCGGGAGATGCCCTGGAGCAGGGCAACGTCATTGTCCGTTCTTAGCTCCAGCCGGAAGAGCAAGCGGTTGATCTCTTCCGCCTCAGCCACAATTGAGAGCTTCCTGAAGACCCGGGACGCCGCCTTCAGTTGAACGATTGCTGTATCCCGACGGTCGGCCTCGATGAGGACCCGCCCGTAATGATACCGAGCCATCGCCATCTCGTAGCCGTCTTCAGCGTCCTGGACCAAGGCGATTGCCGTCTCAAGCGAAGCAAGTGCGGCCGCGGTGTCTCCCCGGACCGACTCCACTTGACCACGAACCCGTAGCGCGGCACTCTCATCACGACGAGCACCAACCTGGCGGGCCAGCTCGGCTGCCTCGTCGGCCAAGTTGCCAGCCCGAACAATGTCTCCTTGGACTATTGCCAGCTCAGCCATCTGGGTGAGGACCCGAGCGCGGTCGTGACGGTTCGCGCCCTGCTGGGCCAGTGCCAGCGCACGTGCGTAACAGGCAGCCGCGCCGGCCAAGTTGTCCTGACGTTGATAGGCCAGTCCGAGATTGAGATAAGTGTCAAGGGCCACTAGGGCCGGTACGTGCTCAGTCGGGACTGACTCACCAGCCACCCGGCGCAGCATGTCAACGGCTTTGTCCAGTTTGTCGCGGCGGACGAACAACTCGCCCAGTGCGTTGTACACCGGACCGCAGGCCGCCTCAGACTCAGCCATTGCCAACGCACGGTAGAACGACTCCACGGCATCTTCCCACCGGCCGAGCTGAACCAACGCCCAGCCGACATTGTTCCAGACGGTATGCAGCAACTGTCGGTCGCCTAATTCGTTTGCCCGGGCAAGGGCTCCCTGATAGCACTCGAGCGCGCCCGCCACATCACCCTGCTGCCCACAGACGCTCCCGAGCTGGACCAAAATGAACGCCTCCCCGGCGGGAAAGTTATCAGCCTGCCAGAGCCGACGACAATCCTCGTACTCCTGACGTGCCTGCTCGTACTCGCTGCGACAGATGGCTAGCTCGCCCCGGACGTAGTGATAGGAGCCCTGAAGTCGTAGACTGCCTGACAGGTCAGCCGCTTCCCGCATGAAACTAAGGAACTTCTCGGCCTGCGCCGTCTCCAGCTCTTCGCAACAGGCTTCGGCCATCACCTTGGCCGCCCGGGCCATCGCTTTGTAATCCTGGATTGTCCGGGCTAGGACGATAACCCGTTCGAACCACGGTTGTGCCTCGGCAGGGCCAAGTTTGAGCAGCTCATCGCCGATCGCACTGAGCAACCGAAGTTCCTCCTCCGCCGTCGCCGCGCAGGCCAGCTCACGCTCGAGTTGCTGAACCCGCTTTTGGACTTCGTCCTCTCTCGACATGTCAACATCATGATAGGCACCGCCGACCTCATGTCAATCGTGAGAAATGTCACAAGTTTCGAGAATGCCCCCTCTTCGTTATTCTCTCCCCCGACCAAACCTCCCCATTCCTTGACGGAGCCGGACCAAATCTGCCCTCTCCCTTGATGAAGACCCAGCCAAGCCTCCCCTCTTCCCCAATAAAGGAGGGCAGGATGAGGGTCAAGGAGTGAGACGCGCGCCGCGTCCGTCGCGAGTTCATCCCGTGCACCTCATCTTTCGTGCCTTTCGAGTGCCTCTGAGCCAACATCGGATTCGGGCAACGGAGTGAATCAAACTGCTTGACAGACGACCGTCGCGCACTAGACTTTCGTACGGACCCGAGCTAGGATGGTCAAAATCAAGTTCGCGGTCCTGAAGCTGAACAGTCCGAACAAACAGGAGGACCAGATGGCAGCACCTTTTCCTTGTCCGGGTGGATGCGGCAGCAGCGACACGGTCATCTACTATGAGCACGCCTGCCCGGGCGGCTTCACTCATATCAACTCGGCCGGCAGCAACATCGGTCCAGACCCAACCGACAGTACCAGGCCCGCGAACCTCAAGTGCCCGCCCTGCGACGTCGACATCCCAGCAATCGGAGTCTACTGCAACAACTGCGGCCAGTACTTCCCGGCACCGTTCTAGTGCGCCGCTCCGGCGGTGGCGGAGGCGTCTCGCTCGCAAGTGGGCGCTGCTCGTCCCATCCCGGCCCGTACCGGGATGTGCTAGCATACGCCGAACAGTCGAGCAGCTAGCGCCCGCGGTAAGCCGGTCAACTCCAACTTCCCTCGCCCGCGACCGAAGAAGCTAAAGGTGAGGGGGCGCGAGACCTGCGGTTACACGAGTAGCTGGCCGCCAGTCGGCCTTGACCGAGTCGTCACGCACCAGTAGATTAGCGCATGCTGTACAGCGAATCCGGCGTTGACATTGACGCGATGGATGCGGTCAAACGCACGATCAGCCAAATCGTCCGACCGACGTACACCCATCAAGTTCTCTCTGAAATCGGGTTGTTCGGGTCGCTTTACCGGTTGCCCAGAATGAAGCAGCCGGTCTTGGTAGCGAGCTGCGATAGTGTCGGCACTAAAGTCGAGGTTGCCCGTCTGATGGGCCGGTACGACACCGTCGGCGTTGACATCGTCAACCACTCGGTCAACGACATCCTGACGCTTGGGGCACGGCCGTTGTTCTTCTTGGACTACATCGGCCATGGCCGGCTCACGGGAGAACAACTCAGCGAGATTGTCCGGGGCCTTGCTCGGGCCTGCCGAACCGCCGGCTGTGCCTTGGTTGGTGGTGAGATTGCGATGATGCCCGACATCTATCGGCGCAGCGACTATGACCTAGTTGGGTTCATTGTTGGGGTGGTCGAACAAGACAAGATTGTGGTCCCCCGGCGCTTGGCGCCAGGAGACTGCTGCATCGGCATCCCGTCATCCGGTCTACACACCAATGGCTACACTCTGGCGCGCAAGGTACTCTTCCGCCGAGCAGGCCTGGGTGTTAACTCGCGGCCACCTGGATGGAAGCGTGCGTTGGGCGAGGTGCTACTAGAGCCCCATCGCTCGTACCTCAAGGCAGTCTACCCATTGCTCGGCCGCATCAAGGCATTGGCGCACATCACCGGCGGCGGATTCTACGATAACATTAAGCGACTACTTCCGACCGAGGTGGCCTGCCTGATTCACCGGCGAAGTTGGACCCCACCGCCGGTGTTTCGTCTGATCCAAGAACTGGGCGACGTGCCTGACGAAGAAATGTACCGGACATTCAACATGGGGATGGGCATGGTCTTGATGGTCGCACCAGACCAAGTAAGGACGGTACTGGCTGCGATTCGCGGCTCGCGACTCATCGGCCGACTAGTCCGAGGCAGCTACGGCGTCGTCGTTGTCTAATCGCCGCGCCTTGCCCTTACCGCCGGTCGACGGAGCGAGAAGATTGTTCGGGCGAACGGTACCACATTCGTTTGACAACGTCGTATCCCTGACCTATGCTTCTCGGTGGCAAAGCTCCTGCAAGCCCGACTGAAGCTAGCGGTCGCGGTTGGAGGCCGGTGTGCTGTGGCACTACACCTGCCCTGAGTGTGGGCGCCCGCTTCAGGTAGAGTGGGACCATCTCCGCACCGAGCGTGTGTGTGGCCATTGCCACAAACGCCACTACCCGCCCACCCCGGCTGAAGACCATCTGGCCTATGTCGGGTCTGACCGTTGGCCCAAGGAGCTCGAAGAAGCAGTCGTCGCACTACGAGGCGACACCTGTTCGGTTCCCGGTTGCTTTCACATGTACACCACCCTCGTGCACCGAAAGCCCGAGTCACACGGCGGCCACACTTCGGTTGATAACCTGCTACCGATGTGCTCGCAGCACGCGCGTGCAAAAGGTCAGCAGGATTATGCCGAGTGGCTACGGACGATTGCCGGGTCGGCCGGCACTGAGCCGACGATGGAAATCACTCTCACCGCACTTCACCGCGACGAGCCACCGCCGACCACCCGGGTTGAGGTTCGGCGGGGCACAAACACCTGTCAGACCATCGCCCAGTACGGCGAGCTGGGGACGACTCTTCCCGAAGGTCTGCGTCTCGTGGTTCACCGGCTGTTCATACCCGGCCCAGCCCGCTGGCTCGTGTTCAAGTACGACTGGCGGTTTGCCTCCGGGGAAAGCTGCGGTGTAGTCCTGAACGCATGGGCTGCAACCGAAGAAAGCAATTTCGAAGCCCCGGCCGGAGCGAAACGCGCCCTAGCTGCCAACACTCACCAGCGTCGGGACGGCGAGGCTGGCTCGTCGCGTCTCGAAGTCCGCATTCAACCGGAGAGCGAAGAAATCTGGCACGCCGCCGTGCTGCTCAAGTGCGCTGCCGGAACGCTGGTTCTCAACCGGTACGTACTGGCCGCGGCCGACTGACGTCTTGTCATGCGAATCGGGAGATACGCCTAGGCTCCCGACCCCGGTTGACTGCCTGCCGAAATCGCCTAACATCTGCCTGATGATACCGCTACCAATCAGACCCGTCGTACGAACACTGACAGCCGGGGAGTTGAGCTGATGCGGATTGTCGGATTCATCGAGACGTCGCTCGTTGACTGGGATGGTCGAATCGCCTCGGTCATCTTCCTCGGCGGCTGCAACTTTGCCTGCCCCTTCTGTCACAACCACCGTGTCGCAGCCGACGACCCGGACTTGCCCACGGTTGATTGGGACCCAGTTCAAGTCGCGCTCATCCGCAAGCACGACTGGATTGACGGCGTGGTTGTTTCCGGTGGCGAGCCGATGGTGCACCCCGAGGTCTTCACACTCTGCGCCCGTATCAAGAGCCTCGGGTTCAAGGTCAAACTCGACACCAATGGTTCATTCCCTTACCCACTCAAACGCCTGATCGAGGCCGGTACGATTGACTCGGTCGCGATGGATGTCAAGGCAACGCTCGATGAGCGATACTCGCTGGCCGCTGGTCGCCCAACCGACCTCGCACCGATTCGTCGGACCATCAGACTGCTGCTCGAAACCGGAATCGAACACGAGTTCCGCATCACGCTTGTGCCTGGTCTTGTTGACCCCGAAGACATCCCTGGTATCGGTGTGGCCCTGTCCGGAGCACAGCAGGTGGCGCTTCAGCACTTCGAGCCCACCCACGCCCGGGTCCCGGGAATCGCCCAGGGTCGCAACTACAGCCGCACTGCTGCCGAGGCGATGGCGGAGCAGTTGAGACCGTTCGTCAGGCGTGTGATACTGCGCGGCAAGTTCGACTGAGCCTCGAACCCAAAGACAATCTCAAAGCCCCGGGCGAGTGCTGGCCGTACCTGATCGGTCCTGCCACCTTCTTGCTCAACCGAAGTCATCTGAACGGTCGCCATCCCGCATGGGTTTATCAGCCGGAAGCAAGACAGGTCGGTCGTGACGTTCAGGGCAAAGCCGTGCATCGTTACCCACCGCTTCACCGCGATACCAATTGAAGCGAGTTTGCGTTCTTCGACCCAGACACCGGTCAATCCTGGTCGCGACCGCGCAGTGATACCAAGCTGAGCCACTGCGGCAATCAGGGCACGCTCCAGCTTGTTGACAAACGGCCTCACGCAGGCGAGACCCGCATCAAGCTTGAATATCGGGTAACCGACCACCTGCCCAGGGCCGTGGAAAGTCACGTCTCCCCCACGCTCAACCCGGTGCAGGGCGATTCCGAGCCGCGCGAGTTCGGCCGCCGGAACAAGAACATTCTCGGTTCGGGCTGAGCGGCCCAAGGTAACAACCGGGCGGTGCTCGACCAGCACAAGTGTGTCGGGGATTTCGTCCCTGACCCTCAGTTCCCAGAGGCAACGCTGGAGGTCAAGGCAACGGGCGTAGTCAACAAGGCCGAGGTTGACCAAAAAGCCCCGCCGAGCCATGGCTCGAGTCTAGCGGCGTCTATGGCCGACTGACGAGGTGTACCGCCCGGCCGCAAGCGGCCTCGGCTGCCTCGAACAGCAGTTCACTCATTGTCGGATGGGGGTGGACAACCCGGCCCAAATCGTTGGCAGCGAGCCCAAGCTCGACCGCAACTCCAGCCTCAGCAATCAGCACTTCGGCCTGAGGGCCAAGGAGCGTCACGCCTAGAATCTTGCCGCTCAGCTCATCCACCACCATCTTGCACAGACCTTCACTCCGGCCCAGCGTCAGCGACCGTCCGACGGCGGTCAACGGCACACGACTCACCCTGACCTTGCGCCCTTCGGCCCTTGCCTGCGTTTCGGTCAGGCCGATAGTCGCCACTTCCGGGTCGGTGTAAACGCACGACGGCATCGCCCTGAACCTCCGCGGCCGACCCGAACCGAGCGCCTCGGCCAGGCTCATCGCCTCGGCCATCGCCTTGTGTGCCAGCAACGGCCCACCGCGCACGTCACCAATGGCACAGATGTTCGGAACCACGGTTCGGCACCGACCGTCGGTCTTGACAAAGCCACGGGCGTCGGTCTCGACGCCGGCGGCCGCCAGATTCAGTTCGTCGGTCAGCGGCGTCCGGCCGACGGCAAGAAGCACGCGGTCTGCTTGGACGTTCTGCACGACGTCGTTCTCGACGAAACGCACGATACCGCCTTCAGCCGACTCGACGTTAGCCCCGAGATGAAACTCAATCCCTTCGCGCGTCATGCAGCGCTGCAAGACGGCACAGACCTCCTGATCCATCCCGGGCAGAACCTGGTCGAATAGCTCCAGCACGATCACCTTGGAACCCAGCCGACTAAAGACAGTTGCAAACTCAAGACCAATCGCGCCGGCGCCGATAACCGCAATCCGGCCGGGCAACTCAACAAGGTTCAACGCACCGTTAGAGTCAATGACAAACTGATTGTCGGGCACGATGCCGGGCAAAGTCGCAGGCTTTGACCCGGTGCAGATGATGATACTCTCTGCCTCAACCTCATACTCGGCCCCATCGGGCGGCAGAATGCACAGGTGCCGGGAATCACCAAACCGCGCGGTGCCGCGTACCGTCTCGACCCGGTTCGATTTGAGCAAGTACTCAATCCCACGCACGAGCCGTTCCACCACCCGCGCCTTCCAGCTATAGAGCGCGATGAAATCGAGCTCAGGCGGAGCGAAGACCATGCCCCAGGACCGAGCTTCGGTCGCAGCCCTCCTGATGCCGGCAGCATGGAGCAGTGCCTTGACCGGGATGCAACCCCAGTTCAAGCACACCCCGCCCACCCGGTCCCGCTCAACGAGCAGCACCTGCTTGCCCTGCTGGCTGAGTCTGATAGCGGCAACATAGCCGGCCGGGCCGGCACCGATGACCGCGACGTCATAGCGCTCGTGAATCGGCCGCAAAACGACATCCATTTCCGGTTCCTCTCCCGAGGCGCAGCCAGCGCCCATTACCACGCCGTACCCTTAATCAGCTCTGAGGCAATGACCAGCCGCTGAATCTGGTTGGTTCCCTCGTATATCTGGGTGATCTTCGCGTCACGCATCATCTTCTCGACCGGATAGTCCTTCATGTAGCCGTACCCACCTAGAATCTGCACCGCATCGGTCGTTACCTTCATCGCTGTATCGGATGCCAGAACTTTGGCCATAGAGGCGATTGCCGAGATGTTTTTCATTCCCGAGTCAGCTGCCCGCGCTGCCTGGTAGATGAGCGTCCGTGAAGATTCGACCGCGATTGCCATGTCGGCCAGCATCAGTTGGATCGCCTGGAAGCTGGCGATGGGCTGGCCAAACTGCACACGGGTGCGCGCGTACTCCAACGCCTCATCCAGCGCGCCGGCAGCGATTCCCAGTGCCTGAGCGCCGACACCCGGCCTGGTCCGGTCAAACGTCTTCATCGTATGCACGAACCCATACCCCTCCTTGCCACCGATGAGATTCGCTGCCGGGACCCGACAGTCGGTAAAGACGAGCTCCGCTGTCTTGGAACATCGGATACCCATCTTGTCCTCAATCTTGCCGTAGGTGAACCCGGGCGTGCCGCCTTCAACAATGAAAGCCGACAGACCGCGTGCGCCCCGGGACGGACTGGTACTGGCGATTACCGTGTAAATCTTCGCCACACTGCCGTTGGTAATGAACTGCTTCGTGCCGTTGAGGATGTAGTAGTCGCCTTGTTTGACCGCCCGGGTCTTGACATTGGCGGCATCAGAACCGGCACTCGCCTCCGTAATCGCGAAAGCGGCAATCTCACCGGCGGCCAGACGCGGCAGATACTTCTGCTTCTGTTCCTCGGTTCCGCCCAAGATGATTGGAAACGTCCCCAAACCACATGCCGCGTAGCACAGACCGGCGGCACCGTCCACTCGACACAGTTCCTCAACGACCAGGCACATCTCCATGATGCCGCCGCCCAGTCCGCCGTACTCTTCCGGGATGTAGACCCCCATCAGACCCAGTTCGGCCAGCTCCTTCATGATGGCGTGCGGGAACTCACCCGTCCGGTCCAATTCAGCCCGCACCGGCTTCATCTTCTCCTGAGCAAACTTGCGCGCCAGTTGCTGTATCTCTTTCTGCGTATCGGTCAAGAAGTAGTCCATAGTCACTTTCTCCTTACTAGTACGGGTTTGTTTTCCTGATGGCTAGCTGCTAACTCGCTCAAACCGCATCTTCACGTCCGCCGCCACCCGCTCAAGCGCCGGCAGCATCTTTGCGGCGGTGCGTCGGTAGAACTCCAGCGACTGGCCAATCGGGTCCTCGACCTCGTCGCCGCCAACATATGACAACAGCAGCCGTGTTCGGGTCGCAGCCTCAGGCAAAAGCTGGGTGACCCGCATCTGGTGATACTTGTCCATGACCAGTACGAGGTCGGCCGCCTGGACAAGCGCTCCGGAAAGCTGCTGGGCCCGGTGCCGGCTGATGTCGGCGCCGTGTTCGCGTGCAACCACGACCGCGGGCTGGGTCGGGCTTGCGCCCACCGGTGCGTCGGTACCTGCAGAATAAACAAAGACCGGCAGTCCGGCCACCAATCGGCTCAGGATGCCGGCGGCCATCGGACTGCGGCACGAGTTGCCGGTACAGACGACAAGGACCGAAAACGCCACACCCGGGCCGAGTCTGACCAGCCGTCCGAGTTCACGTTCAATGTCCAGTATCGGCAACTTTCCGCGCCTGTCAACTACCGTCGGTGTGCGGGAGAAGTCAACCACAGTCGGCCCGGGCTGCCACATCTCACGGGCAGTGACGATGACCGCCGCACTCCGGCCCAGACTCTCGGCCAGCTCGTCGGGCTCAAGACCCTCTGGTGCCAGACCAAACCAGACCTCGCCCAGTCGGCGATGCAACTCGACCGCCAGCGGTTCGATGGCAAGACCGACGCGCCTGCCGGGCAAGACCCCAACCGCCGGACCGTGAAGAACCCGCCCGACCCCGCTTCGGCTGCTCTCTTCAATCACCTCGAGCAGACCGACAAGTTCCGCTTCATCAACGAGCTGAAACACCGGGCCGAACCGGTCGAGCGCAGGGTCTTGAGGGAGATTCCTTGTCGCGACGCAGTAGCCGCCAAGCATCGGCACGACCGCCAACCCGTCGCGCGCGAGCCGTTCAACCTCAGCCGCAACCCGCGCCGCGTTGTCGGACTCAAGCACAAGAAACTTCGTCACGCCGTCTCACCTCGCTGGCGTCTGATACCGCGTGCGCCGATGTCATGACGATAGAACATCCCGGAGAACCTGACCCCTGCCAGCGCCTCATAGGCCCGGTTTCGTGCGTCAATCAGACTCGAGCCGATGCCGGTGACTCCGAGCACCCGGCCGCCATTAGTGACCAGCCGGTCGCCTTCAACTCTCGTGCCGGCATGAAAGACTATCACGTCTTCGGTTGCGCCGGCTGGCACGTCACCGAGCAGACAACTGTCGAACGTAATCGTGTCGCCGCGTCGGTACGACTCAGGATAGCCTTGGGCAACAGCCACAACGCAGAGGGCATGTCGGTCAGCGACGCTGATCTCCTTCTCAACCAGCCGGCCCTCAAGGCACGCGCTTCCGAGCTCAACAAAGTCCGACTCAACCAAAGGTAGCACCACCTGGGTCTCCGGGTCGCCCAACCGACAGTTGAACTCAAGCACCCGAATGCCGGCGTCAGTGACCATGATTCCGGCATAAATAACACCACGGTAGTCGATTCCGTGGCGGCGTAGACCAGCCACGAGCGGCCGGAAAACACGCTCTTCAACCGCTTGCGCCACCTCTGGCGTCACGACTGGTGCCGGCGCATACGCCCCCATGCCGCCGGTATTCGGACCCCGGTCATCATCGAGCAGCCGCTTGTGGTCCTGCGACGGCGGCAGAAACTTGCACACCGAGCCGTCACACAATCCGGTGATTGACGCCTCCTCACCCTCAAGAAACTCCTCAACAACCACAACTTCCCCGGCTGGGCCGAATCGCCCGCCCTCGAGCATCGCCCACAGAGTCTGGTCAACCTCATCCCACGTCCGGCAGATGACAACCCCTTTCCCGGCTGCCAACCCTGACGCCTTGACGACTAGTGGTAGCGTTTGGGTCCTTGCGTATTCCCGGGCAGTTGTCAGGTTGTCAAAAACCCGGAAGCGGGCGGTCGGGATGCCCTGCTCTTCCATCAGTTGCTTGGCAAAGGCCTTGTCGCCCTCAAGCCGGGCCCCGGCCCGGCCCGGCCCGAACACAGCCAGCCCGTGCCGGCGGAACTCGTCGGCGACGCCGGCAACCAGCGGCCCCTCAGGCCCGACGACTGTCAAGTCAATCCGCTCACGCCGGCAGAATGCAACCAACGCTGGAAAGTCACCGATGTCAATCGCCTCACACCGGGCAAGCCGAGAGATTCCGCCGTTGCCCGGAATGCAGTACACCTCGTGGCCGTGTCGGGCAAGATGCCAGACCAGCGCGTGCTCCCGCCCCCCGGAACCGACAACCAGCACCCTCATCGGCCCAGCAACCCACCGAGGCCGGCGCGCTTCACTGCCGCGGCCCAGCTTCCAAAGTAGCGCACACTCGCAGCGTGAAGCGTCCGGTACCGCCGGCGCACCTCTGCCGTCGTCGCGAGAGCCATGCCTTGCTGGTGCATCCGCCTTACCTCATCAAGGACGCTCGCCTTTGACCACGCCCGCTGACGTCTGATTCTCGAATAGTCCAGACCCGCCGCCTCGATTGCCCGGGCCCAGGACCCAAAGTGCGCGGTTGCGGCTCCGACCAGGCCACCGTGGCTGCGTTCCACGTGGCTGACGTGCAGCGGCTCACCCGCGGCGTGCAGTTCTTTGATTTGAGCAATCACTTTACTCCGGTTCCAGACGCGCTTTTGACGGAACCTTTCGTAGTTCAGGCCGGCGGCGTTGACCGCGGCTGCCCAGCCGCCAACATACCTCCGAGCAGCATAGGCGAGTGTCGGGTGCTGCCGGACAACCGAACCGGTATTCAGAGGCTCTTTGCGCCGGTACATCTCTCGGATTGTACGGATGACCTCTTCTTTCGACCATTTCTTGTAGGAACGTGGCATCGTTACCTCCCTCAGAACTCTACTCCGAACACGAACAATGTCAACGGATTTGCGGTGTCGCGCGCTTGACATTGGCCGACCGGCTCCTATTATCGAGACCGTGCCCCGCTTGCTTGTCGAAATCGGCGCCGAAGAGATTCCGGCGTCTTTTCTAAAACCCGCCGCGGCCGAATTGGAACGCCGCGTACTTGCCCTGCTCGCTGAGCACTCACTCGCGGCCGCCAGCGCCCACTTCTGCTATACACCCCGCCGCATCGCCCTACTCGTCGAAGACGTCGCCGAGTTTCGGCCCGCGCAGGTAATCGAACTGCAAGGTCCTCCGCGCAAAGCCGCGTTCGATGCCGACCAACAACCCACCAAGACTGCCCTAGGTTTCAGCGCAGCGCATGGCAAGACGCCGGCCGACCTCTACGTCAAGACAACACCCAAAGGTGAGTACGTATTCTTGAAGAAGGAGACTGAGCCGGTTCCAACCCGCCGGGTACTGGAAGAGAACCTCGGCCCCATTATCGCCACCCTTCCCTTCCCGAAGAGCATGCGCTGGTCCGCAACCAGCCTGTCCTTTGCCCGACCGATTCGCTGGCTCTTATGCCTACTCGGCACTGAGGTGCTGCGCGTCCGACTAGACGGACTCATCTCCGACACTCGGACCGAAGGCCTCCGCACGGCTCAGCCGCGCTCGTTCCCGGTTTCCAGTGCCGAGGAGTACGAGTCACTACTTGCCGCCCACCGCGTCATCGTCAGTCCTGAGGAAAGACGCAGACTCATTGCGGCCCGATTGGACGAACTCGCCGCAGAGGTCGGAGGCCGGCCAGTACCGGACGATGAGCTGCTGGATGAGACGGCTGACATCACCGAGTCGCCAACCGCCCTCCGCTGCTCGTTTGCCGAGGAGTATCTCAGCCTGCCGGCTGAAGTCATCGCCACAGCGCTAAAGAAGCACCAACGTTGCTTTGCTGTCCGGTCGGCCGACCAATGTCTGCTCCCTTGGTTCGTAGCGGTTACCAACAACCCGGACTGTGACCAGCAGTTGGTAGCCGCTTGGTACGAGAAGGCAGCCGAGTCGCGCCTCCGCGATGCCCGCTTCTTCTTCTCAAACGACATCGCCCGGGGACTTGAGCCCTTAGTCGAGGCCGAACGCGCGGTCGTCTGGATTGACGGCATGGGCACCTACTACGATAAGACCGCCCGCTTGCGCGAACTGTGCCGCCACCTTGCTGTTCGGGTCCCGGATGCAGACCCGGCACTGCTCGACCGTGCTGCTTGGTTATCAAAGGCCGACCTGCTGACCGAGATGGTTCGCGAGAAAGAGTATACATCTTTGCAGGGCGTGGTTGGTGGTATCTATGCCCGGCTGCTCGGCGAGCCGGCCGATGTCGCCGAGGCAATCGGCGAACACTACCTGCCCCGCTGGGTCGGCGACAGTCTGCCCCGGTCGCTGCTCGGGTCGCTGCTTTCAATTGCCGACAAGGTGGACAACATCGTCGCCACTTTCCTAACCGGCGCCATTCCCTCCGGTTCTGAGGACCCCTTCGCCCTCCGGCGCCAGGCCACCGGTCTGTTGACCATACTCGTTGACCGGAATCTCACCGTGGATGTAAAGGAGCTTATTGACATCGCGGCCGACTCTTTCCCGACTGCCCAAGACGAGTACCGTGCCAAACTCCCTGATTTCTTCCGCGAGCGGGTTGCCGCACTCCTCGCTGAGCGCGGCTTTCGCTACGACGTTGCCAATGCAGTAATCGAGGACCACTGGTCGGCACCAACCCAAGCCTTGGCTCGGGCTCGCGCTCTTGCAGCGCTGCGCACCCGGCCCGGATTCGAAGAACTGATTGTCGGCCAGAAGCGCGTTGCCAATATCCTGCGCGGGACCGAGGCCAAAGGCTTGCCTGCACCTGAGCTGTTCGTCGAGCCGAGCGAGGGTTTGCTTTGGCAGAGTGCCCAGTCGCTCGACGACGAACTCAAGACCGCGCTAGCCGAGCAGACCTACGAACGGGCTTTGGAACTGCTGCTCGGTCTGCGGGCGCCAATTGACCGATTCTTCGACGACGTCCTGGTCATGGCCGAGGACCCGGCGCTGCGCAGCAACCGGCTCAAGCTACTTGCCTTTGTCCGCTCCCTGTTCCGCCGCGTCGCTGACCTTTCATGCATTGTCCTCGACCGCGACGAGACAACTGAACAGTGACCCGTGGTCGTTGGCCGGCGACAGTCGTCATCTGGCCGCTGCTCACACTCTTCGCCTGCCGGCCTACGAATCCGCCGCCACCTCGGGCCCTTAACTCATCAACCCCTCCGCCGGTGTCGGTCCGACTGCTCATCAAGGGAAACCCGGTCGGCGCCGAGTTCGTCAGCCGAGAGCCCGAGCGAGCCCGCGGGCTGATGTTCCGCTACCATCTGGCACAAGACTCAGGGATGCTCTTCGTCTTCGAGAAAGACGACGTTCTCCGCTTCTGGATGAAGAATACCTTCATCCCCTTGTCCATCGCCTTCATTGACCGAGACGGCATCATCGCCAACATCCTCGAGATGACACCCCACGACACAACCACTCCGTATCTTTCTGCCCGCCCGGTCCGCTACGCCCTTGAGATGAACTCCGGATGGTTCCACTCGCGCGGCATCAGACCAGGTGACACCGTGCTCGGCCTTCCCGCGCCTTGACCAAAACCGACGAAGGGAACCAATCCTGTCCTTCCCTCTCCTTGATGGATGACGGTGAGAGCGACTAGCCACCTCTCGAGGGAAAGGAAGAGATTGTAAGCCTACCGGAAGTTCAGCGGATGCCGCCCGACGGCAGCACTGGGGTACCGGCAAGCAGGCTGCGAGCAATCGCGGCATATGGTGAGCCCGGATAGTCAAGCACGAGCTTCTCAAGCCGGCGCCGGAAACCGGTCTGGTCGGCCAGCTCATCTCGAGCCAGACGAGCGGCGTCGAGCATCGCCTTCGGCTTGAGTGAACTTGCCGGAAAACGGTGCTCAAAGCTGTCAAGCACGGCAATAGCTCGGGCCGGCTGTTTCTCACGAACCAGGAACCGAGCCGAGAGCAACTCAGCCGCTTCGGCCACTGGGCCGTGACCTTGCGCAAGCTTGAAAGTGCGGCGTGCGCCGGAAGCCAATGCTCCGGTCTCAAGCTCGAAAACTGCCCGAGCCAGCTCAACCAGCCCGGCGCTGTCCGACCGTGCGGCTTGCGTCAGCAGCAGTAGCTCGAGACCGTCGTTGGCAAACGGACTCTGCGGCTGGCTGCGCACCAACCGCCCGGCGTAATACGTGACCGAGTCGAACGCGGCCTCAAGAAAGAAACTGCGGGCAACCAGCAGCAGTTCTTGGTCCTGCAACCGCTCCAGCCGGCGCAAGAACGCGCGGGCTCGGGCCGGCTCGCCCATCCCCAATTGGGCCCGGGCCATGCCGAACAGTGCGGACGCATGGCCGGGCTTCTGCCGCAGTATCTGGTCGTAGACCTCAGCCGCAGCCCGAAAGTCACCGGCATCGAGCATTACTTCTGCCAACTCAAGCTGCGCTCCCGGCCCCGAGTCGCGTGCCAGTGCTTTGCGGGCCTCATCAGTGCGGCCGAGCCGTCTGAGCACCTGGGCCGCGCGGGTATGCAATGCCAACACCTGGTAGGCAGCCAGAGCTGCCTCAAGCCTACCCTCTGCTTCCCAGTCCTGGGCTTGACGAAGAAGTTCTTGGTCGGGCAATGCGGGCCTGAGCACTTGCACGGCGTCGGCATTGCGCCCCAAGGCCACCATAACCGCAGCCTGAGCCCGGGCACGGACCTGAACCGAACTCAGCTTATCCAACTCACCGATGAGCGTGCGTGTGTCAACCTTGCCGGCATAGGCCGACAGCTTCTGGGCATAGGCACCAACCTCATCGGGCCGGCGCGACAGAATCGAGACGACTTCCCGTACCGCCGCCTGATACTGCCCCAGCTCCTCATACAGCTGAATCAACCGCTCGGCATACAGCAGGTCGTTCCGGACATGCTCACGGGCTTGCCGGTACAGAACCACTGCCTCACTCCGTTCACCATGCCGTACCGCGATGTCGGCCAGTTCGGCGAGCAGCGCTGGCCTTGCCTTTGCCACGCGGCGCAGCTCGGCCCGAGCCTCAGAGACACGGCCGACCCCGAAAAGCCCCTCGACAACCCCGGAAGCGAACTCCACGTGCTCAGGCCGCTGGGCCAGCAGCCGGCGGCTGAGAGCCAAAAGTGTATCAGACCGGCCGACCCGGTGCGCCAAACGTACCAGCCCGGAAAAGGCCTGACGGTCTTGAGGGTCGGCGACCACCACCTGCCGGTACTCCTCGAACGCTGCGGCCAGTTGACCAGCGCTCTCAAGCATCTGAGCGCTGCGCACCGACTGGGCCAGCACTGCTCCCGAAACAAGCACCAGCACGATTGTCCTGTTCATCTTCGCCTACCGGGCCAGCAGCCGCTCAAAGTACTGTCTAATCATCTCTTCATACTCGACTGGGTATCCGGCCTTGAGTGCCCGCATCAGCTCCTCACGCAGCAGCCGGTTCCGCTCTCCCCGGTCCAGCGGCAGAACCGGTCGCTCCTTAAGTTCAAACGCCTTGCCCGATTCGCTCTCACGTTCTTCTTTGAACCCCTGCTGCCTCAAACTACGCTGGGCATCAAGCAGGTGAGAAAGAATGCTCTCCTGCCGTTCAATCAACTCCCGAGTCACATTCAACTCTGCCAACTCCCGCTCCACTCTTGTCATCTCATCAAGCAACTGGTCGAGGCTCGCGGTCAGGCCGGGCCGGGTCCCGCCCATGTTCTGAAGCATCTGTTCCAGCTGCTCCCGCACTGAGCGTTGCAACGAAAGCACCCGGGCCAACGTCTGCAACTGTGCCTCGGACAGGCCGCCGGGCAAAGGAATCGGAATCCCGCCCATCTCCGACAGCGCCCCCATCTGGTCCTGAGTCATCTTGGACAACTGCTCGAGCAGACTCTCCAGCCCGCCCGACATGCCATTGCCCTGCTGAACCTGGCCGAGTGCGTCGAGTAATCCCAAGGCGGTCTGGTTCAGACCGGCACGAGCTTGGCCGGCGCTCTGGCGGGCAAGGCCGAAGTTATTGTCAACCATCGCCTGGGCGCCGGCCTGCATTGACTCCATGGCGCGAACGAGCTCTTTGCCGAGGCTCGGCAGCACGGCCATTGACTGACTGGCCAGGCTGGCTAGCGTCTCAGCCAGAACCTGAGTCGCAGCGACCAGCCCCATCTGCCGGGCAGCGAGCGGTGCAAGGTCGGATTGCCCGCCCAGCAAATCCTCAAGCCGCTCCTGCTCATGCGAAAGAGCGACGACGTCACCAGCCACCGCGGCCAGCTTCCGCACCACCTCGCCCGACCGCTTCGACTTCAGCTTGTCGCTCAGGCGTTCTAGGGACTGTGCCGTCTTCTTCAGGTCTCGACCGAGCTTCCGGCTTCGGTCCTTCGAAGCGCCAGCCTTACCATCCCGGAACTCGCGCGCCAATTGTTCTGCGGCCTCAGGAATTTCCTCCCGCGCCATCTCCTGCGCCACTTCCGAAAGCGAATCGGCGACCTCCCGGTCCGACAACGAATCGGCCAAGCTCTCCATTTCCTGCTTCAGTGCATCAACCCCTTGCTTGATCCCGGACTGCATCCTTGCCAACTGGTCGGCAGGCTTCTGGTCGAGCTGCCCGGTCAGCCGCTCCTGAAGCTCGGCCAGTTCTTCAGCCTTACGGGCCAACGCCTCAAGCCGCTGCTCCTCGGCAATCTTCTTCAACAGCTCCAGCGCCCGCTCGATGCTCTGCTTGAACCGCTCCTGGTCGAGTTGGAACCGGTCCATTGCCCGGCGCAGGTCAGGCGCGCTCTGGTCCAACCGACGACGCAGCTCGGCCAGCGACTGCTGCAACTCACGCGGTAGAATCTGCGACAACAATTCCTGCAACTGCCCCAGTTGCTGCATCGTCGCCGGGTCCAAGGTCATACCCTCCAACATCTCTTCCATCATCCGAGCAACCTCCTGCCTCAGCTCCTGAAGCTGCTCGACCAAGCCCTCCTGACTGGAGAGCATTTGCCTAAGCGCTTGTTTCTCGTCCCAAGAAAGCTCCCGGCTTCGCTTCATCTCCTCGGCAATCCGACCAAGCTCGGCACCAAGCTGCTCTTGCTGAGACTGCTGATTGCCCAATTCCTGGGTCGTACGCTCGGTCTGCCGAACCGCAGCATCGTACATCTCGGTCACTGTCGGAAACCGAACTCGGAACACCTCGCTCCGGCTGCGCTTGGGCCCTGAGACCATGTCGTTGTCCATGACCGTGGCATAGTAGACCAGCTCTTCGCCGGGCAGCAGGCCGAGTTCCGACAAATCCCAGTAGTAAAGAGTCGTGTCCTCGCGCCGGCCGCCGAGCTGCGCAAGCCTCAGTTGCTGCCCCGGTCCGGTAGTGTCAACTCCCGGACCGCGGGTGGCCTGCCAGTGCAACGTAAGCTGACCCAAGCCGAAGTCGTCAATACTGTTCACTCCAAGCAGCACCTTCATGCTCATCGGCATGTCAACGTCCCGGCCCGGAGCGAACAACTTGACAAACGGCGGCTCATCGAAGAGGGCACGGATCCTAACTCCGGCGGCCCGCTGCAGCACCCGGTCATCGATATCAGCCAACTCCAGCACACCCTCGGCGTCGTTCCTCACCGTGAAACCGGTGCTGAACCGACTCGAGTCACCGGCCGCAATCGAGACACCAACCGTGTCGCCGCCGATGAGCAGTCTGCCCTCAGCCACTGGCCGGTCTGCCACGCCCTCAATCTGGACAACCGTCCCCTTCAGGGCGCTCAAATCTCTGCTCGTCGTACGCAACTCCTTCAACCCAGAATAGGCCGGATATCGGCAGGTGAAGACCAGACGCCTAACCGCAAGCGGCGCCATCACCCGCACAAGCCGTTCGTCCGACGCAATCGAAAGCACGCGGAACCGGTACCTGAACCCGGACTCGACCGGCATTGCCACAACCGCAGTATCGGAGTTGAGCCTGACCCGCATCCGCCTGATTGGAACGCTATCCCCAGCCCGAGCCCGGCGCTCGAGCACAACCCGGTTGAACACGCCGGCCGGCTCCACGCGGCAGCGCAACGGAACCGTGTTGCCCGGCGTCACTGCGGTATCGCCGGACAGGACGACTACCTGAACACCCATCCGCGAAGGAGCAAAGCCGGTTGCCAGCCCCACCCGGGCCCGCGCCCCGCCAAACCGCAAGAACCCCGAGAACACCCCAATGGCCAGCACCAACACGCAGGCCGACAGAACGAGCCTACCGCGCGGCACCAACTTCCCAAGCGGCAGCGGCTCAACCAAACGTTCCACGTCCGCGACCGCGGCCTCGACCAGCTCCATCGAATATCCCTCGGGCTCGTCGGCCTGATACTGGGCAAGCTCAAGTGCGCTGACCAGCCTGCCCTTGGTCTCGGGAAAACTCCTCTCAACGTCATACGCGGTCCTGAACAACCCACGCCTGCCCAGCCAGCGCCAGCCGAGCAGACCAACCGGCAGAGCCAGCACCGACAAAACCCAGCCGGACCAGAACAACATGGCCACGACAACCGCGCCGCACACGACCAGAGCCAGAGCGACCAGCAAGACCGCAATCAGGTCATTGACCAGCCGCTGCCGGTTCAACCGAGCTAGCCGGGACCTGAGTAAAGCTCCGCGTCTGAGACTATCGTGCATCACGAGAAAGGTGTCCTATCCAATTACGACAGATTATACCCCTTTCCGGTTGCCCTGCCAGTTCTAGGTTCACACCCCAGTTCCGAGTCCGCCCGCCACCCTCCACCTTCTCCCCCGCCCCAACGTTCCCTCTCCCTTGAACTGAACACGTCCTGTCCTTCCCTCGGCAGTCAAGGCACCAGTCATTTCCTCCCCTCTCCGCTCAAAAAGATCCGCTCTGTCCCCTCCTCATCCTTGACGAGAAACCTTCCTGCCCTCCCCTCTCCTTTGTAGAGAAACCGTCACGTCCTTCCCTCTCCCTCAATGGGAGAGGGTAAGGGTGAGGGTGAAGCCGTGAATTTCACGCCTTCCTTGCCTGCGAAGGTCCTTCCGCCTGCCCGACTGCCGTGCGGTGATAGAACCGGACTCTTTCAGCACCCAACTGTTCTCATTTCCGACCCGGCCTAGCTGCAGCCCCAATATGGGAAGTGTCCCCAATTTACCGCCGTCGCCTGACCGCGAACCACCCGCGGCAAGCATCGCAGAAATTCCGGGGACGCACCGCTTATCTCTTTATTGTCAATGCCGCGACTGCCCGCGACCCGTTCCGGCCGGCTGCTGCCGGCTTCAGACGCCGCCCGCGCGGTTTTGACGGCCCGACAAACCCGCCCGTGCCCGTAGACGTCGAAGCCGGAAACCGTGAACGCGACTGGCAGAAGGCGGCTCGGCCTTGACTCTGGCCGAGCGCATGGAGAGAATCCCGCCAGACCCTCGCCACTTCCGATGCACTGCGCGGCGCTTGACTTCATCATGGCGGTGACTAACATGAACTTGATGGCTACAAAGCCAATGGCAGGATTGACAGCGCATGGTCCGGGAACTCACGATGTCAATAGTTTCGTATTGTGTCCCCGGAACTTCCCCCCGGAATTTCCTAGATTGCTGCCGGAAGTGCAGGCGGACATGGAGTTAGCGAGGGCCTGAGAGTATCCCAATCTGCCACCCGACTCGATGCGCGACGGGCATGGCTGGACGAAAGCCATGACTTTCAGCAGGCCGCACCCACAGGAACCGAATAGGGCAATCTAAGTCACGTATCTCCGTAATTTGAGGCGCCTACCCAGGCCGGAGGTCTGCTGTCTTGAGTAGTGGCAGGAGCGAGTGGGGGAACCGTTCCCCCCACCAGTTGCGAGTGCGAGCGCGCGGGCAGGTCGGGGTGCACAATCCTAAGCAGGTGCAGCCGCAGCCACGAGTCCAAGTCCATCTGCGGCCCGCCTTGCATCACTGACAACAGTGGTGAGTGCGGGTGCGTCGGCACGCTGCCGGCCAGAACCGCCACCGGTCTTGCCGGCAAACTCAGGCGCGGTCGTGGCGCCGGTCGTGTCGGCAGAGGCGCGGCGTGATTCCGGTCGGTCGCCGCAGCGCTTGACATATCGGCCGACGCGTCTACTCTTGACCGATGCGTCTGCACACAGCCGTCGTCTTCGCACTGCTGCTCGCTGGCTGCGAGCGGCCCGAGCCGGCCGACTACTTTCCGCTTGCACCCGGAGCCCAGCGCGTCATGCGGGTCTATACCAGGCTGGTCAGCGGCCGCGACACAAGCGAGACGACGGCAACCAGGCTTGTTGAGGTCGTTCACGGCGAGCGTGACCTGCCTCAGCTCGGCCGGGTCTGGGTCGTGGAGACCCCGCGCGACTCAGGCCGTTCGGGGTTCACCTACTTCCGCAAACGAGATGACGGAATCATTCAGGTGCTGCCCGTTGCCGACCGGCAGCCGGTTGAGATGCTCTATCTTGCCTTGCCGCTAGCGCGCGGCCTGAAGTGGTACGATTCGCGCGACCGGCGCGAAGTGATGGAAGTGACGACGCGCGACACGGTCAGGGTCGAGGCCGGCACCTTTCCGGATTGCTACGAGGTAACAGCCCGCAGCACGAGGCTGGACTGGACTCTGAGACTTTGGCTTGCTCCTGACGTCGGGCCGGTGAAGTGGGAGAACCGCTCGGCATGGACCGGCAAAGATGGGACGAGGTATGAGCTCTACCGCCGGGCAGAGCTTGTCTCCTACCGCACTCCGGCCCAGCCCGCACCTTAGCCCGTCAGTGCCGAAGTCCGACCCGTCCGGGAAACGAAGGGTGCTCGCGGTGCTTGCCGTGTCGCTGGCCGCGCTCGGTGTCTACTTGCCCACAACCCGGTTCGCGCTGGTCTGGGATGACCTCGATGTCGCGCTGAACAGTCCTGCCGCTCTTGTCCGGGCGTTCTCGTCGAGTTTCTGGACCAGTCGGTCAGTCCCCTACGGACAGGACGTCTACTACCGTCCGGCTGTCAACCTGAGTCTCGGGCTTGACCGAGTTGTCGGCCAGGCCCGTCCCGGCTACTTTCATCTTATCAACGCATTGCTCCATGCCGCCACTGCGGCACTGCTATGTCTGGTACTGCTGCAACTGTCCGGCTCGGCATGGGCTGCGTTTGCCGGCGGACTGGTGTACGGCCTACACCCGGCTTTGGCTGATTCGGTCGCCTATGTCAGCGGCCGAACCGACGTACTGGCCGGACTCGGCCTTGTCGCCGCCTTGCTCGGGCTTTTGAACTGGACGCGCCGTCAGGGTTTGCGCTATGCCGGTCTCGTGCTCGCCGGGTTCACGTTTGCTGTCTTCTCTAAGGAAACGGCGATGCCGTTTCTGGTGCTCGCTGGGATTTGGCTCGCTATGGCCCGGCGGCTGCGCCTGAACCGGGCCGACATTCTGGTACTCGCCGGACTGGCTCTGATTCTTGCCGGTTACCTGCTGGCAAGGTATGCCGTGCTCGGCACGTTGTTCGGCCCGGCTGCGCCCGAGCAGCCGTTGCCGGTCCTGTTGCTATCCGCCAACAGCTTTGGCCGGTTGCTGGTCTTATTCGCAGTGCCGTTCATCAGGCGGGTATTCGCATGGGACGGCCCGGCCTTGGCCAAGCCGACCCTGTTCCTTGTGGTGACTCTCGGCTACTGCCTGATTCCTGTACTGCTCCGACGCGCTGAGAACAATCGCGAGCTGACTTTGGCATGGCTCTGGGGACTCGTGTTCCTGCTGCCGTTCGCCGGACTATTCGGGTTCGGTCCGCTCGGCCGGCTGCTCTATGTCTCGGGTTTCGGCTTTGCCGTCATGCTGGTGCTGGCCGGCACCAATCTGGCCCGGCGCCGGCCGGGCTTGAGGCCCGCTCTCGCCATTGCTGCGCTGCTCGTAGCCGGCGCGTTTGTGCCGGCAACAGTCGCTCGGAGCCGAGTCTGGCAAGACGAGTACACCCTGTTCCGGCGCATGACCGATGAGGCACCGCTCAACCCAAGCGGCCATTTCAACCTAGGCATGGAACTGCGCCGACAAGGCAGAACCCGCGAGGCCGAGGCAGCGTTCCAGACCGTCATTGCCCTCGACACGGCCTGCTATCGTGCTTACTCAAACCTTGCTGCCCTGCTTCAGGCCCGGGGCAACCTCGATTCAGCCGCGGCCCTTTACTATCGGACCATCAAACTCCGTCCCAACTATGCGCTGGCTCACAACAACCTCGGAATCGTGCTCTACCTCAAGGGCGACCATGCTCCGGCCCGGGCCCTGCTGCGCCGCGCGCTTGAACTCGAACCCGGCGATGCCAGCGCCGCATTCAACCTGTCCCGAATCTACTTCCGGTTAGGTCAACAGGATTCAGCCCGGTTCTTTCTCGAAAAGGCGGCAAAGCTTCAGCCCGATAACCCGCAGATTCGGGCCGCTTACGAGCAGATGTCGGCTCCGTAGCCGATCGGCTGGCTTGTCTTGTGCCTACTGCCCGACCGCCGACGTGACGGTATCAGTCTCAGGCTCAAAGAGGAGTCGCGCCAGCCTGCGGGCTGAATCCGGGTCGGCAAGCCAGCGCCGCTCGCGCTCCCGCTGCTCAATGCGCTTCTTCAGATTGACAATCTCGTGTTGGAGCCGTTGACGGCGCGTCTCGCGAATGAAGATTGATACCAGACCGTTGGGGCCGGATAGGAACGCGTAAAGGACAACAACCGTCACGATGAGCAATAGCAGCGGCCGCCGTCGGCGGGAAGGTACCGCCCGGTCCCTAATCATCGTCGAAAGGGAGCAAATCCGGCATACCCGAGCGTGTCCTCGTCTTCAATCCGGATAAGCCGGTTGTACTTGGCGATGCGCTCGGCCCGGCACGGCGCTCCGGTCTTTATCTGGCCCGAACTGACCGCAACTGCCAGGTCGGCGATAAAATGGTCGGTTGTCTCACCCGAACGGTGGGAGATGACCGTGCGGTAGCCGTGCTCATTGGCAAGGCGGATGCAGTCCAGGGTCTGGCTGATGGTTCCGACCTGGTTCGGCTTGATGAGCACCGCGTTGGCCACGTTCTGGGCAATGCCCTGCTTCAGCCGTTCGACCGCGGTAACGAAGATATCGTCACCGACCAGTTGGACCCGCTTGCCCAGCCGCTCGGTCATCAACCGCCACCCTTCCCAGTCGTCTTCAGCCAGCCCGTCTTCAATCGAAACAATCGGGTACTTGTCAATCCACCGCTCGTACAGGTCAACAAGCTCGGCGGCTTTGACAGTCCGCGGCTTGTGGTTTCTCAGATGGTAGACGCCGTCACGGAAGAACTCGGAAGGCGCGACATCGAGCCCGATGACCATCTGGTCGCCCGGCTTGTAACCGGCCTTTTCGATCGCCTGAATAATCAGGCGCAGCGGCTCTTCATTATCCTTGAAATCAGGGGCGAATCCGCCTTCGTCGCCGACCGCGGTCGAGCGACCCGACTCCTTGAGCAGGAGCCGCAGGTGCTGATAGGTCTCACAGGCAGCCCGCAACGCGGCGCGGAAAGTATTGAAGCCGGCCGGAATCAGCAAATACTCCTGGACATCGAGATTATTGGACGCATGAGCGCCGCCGTTGACGACATTGAGCTGGGGAGTGGGCAGCAGCTTGGTTCCGACACCGCCGAGCAGACGATAGATGCAGATGCCGGCCGCGACCGACGCGGCCCGGCAGACCGCCAGCGAAGCGCCGAGAATCGCGTTCGCTCCTAACCGCGACTTGTTCGGCGTGCCGTCGAGCTCGATTAGCGTCTGGTCAATCCTTGTCAGGTCGGTAACACGCATCCCCACGAGCCGGTCCCGAATCGGACCGTTGACGTTGGCCACCGCCTTGAGCACGCCCCGGCCTAGATAGCGGTTCGGGTCCTCGTCGCGCAGCTCCAACGCCTCGTATTGGCCGGTGGACTTGCCCGATGGGACCGAAGCCCGGCCCATCGTGCCGTCATCAAGAACGCAGTCAACTTCAAGCGTTGGCATGCCGCGTGAGTCGAGGATTTCCCGGGCAATCAAGTTGTCAATAGTCGAAGCCATCGGCTACTCCTCGGCCAGCACCGCGTACTCGGCCCGACGCTCGGCATAGAGCGGAAAGGCGTTGACCAGTTCAGCCACCGCCGCCTTGACCCGCTCGGTGCCGGCTTCATCGTCCCGGCAGGCAATTGCCTGGTCAACGAGCTCGGCGATGCGCTTCATCTCCGGCTCTTTCATGCCCCGGGTCGTCAAGGCCGGGGTTCCGAGTCTGATTCCCGACGCGACAAACGGCTTCTCCGGGTCGTACGGTATCGTGTTCCGGTTGACCGTTATCCGCACGCGGCCCAGCACCCGCTCGGCGTCGCGGCCGGTGATCTGCTTCGGTCTCAAGTCAACCATCATCAGGTGATTGTCGGTTCCGCCGGAGACGATGCGGAACCCACGCTCGGCCAAAGCCTCAGCCAAGGCCCGGGCATTGGCCACGGTCTGGCGCTGGTAGGCCCTGAACTCATCGGTCATCGCCTCCTTGAACGCCACCGCCTTGGCGGCAATGCAGTGTTCGAGCGGCCCACCCTGAGTACCGGGAAACACAGTCCGGTCGAGCTCTTCGGCGTACTTAGCCTTGCACATCACGATTGCGCCGCGCGGACCGCGCAGAGTCTTGTGGGTAGTCGTGGTGACGATGTCGGCCACCGGCACCGGCGACGGATGCAGCCCGGCCACTACCAGACCGGCGATGTGGGCGATGTCGGCCAACTGTGCGGCGCCGACTTCTTCGGCGATTTCCTGGAACTTCCCGAAGTCAATCGTCCGAGGATAGGCTGATGCGCCCGAGACGATAACCCTGGGCTTGTGCTCAAGGGCAAGCCGACGAATCGCCCCGTAGTCGAGCATCTCGGTCTTCGGGTCAACGACGTACTGCACGACCTTGAAATAGCGGCCCGAGAAGTTGATTGGATGGCCGTGGGACAAATGTCCGCCGTGAGACAGGTTCAGCCCGAGAATCGTATCCCCGGGCTTGGCCAACGTCAGGTAGGCGGCGATGTTCGCCGACGTGCCCGAATGGGGCTGGACATTCGCATGGTCGCAGCCGAACAGCGCCTTGGCTCGGTCCCGGGCCAAGTTTTCGACGACATCAACCCATTTGCAGCCGCCGTAGTAACGCTTGCCCGGATACCCCTCGGCGTACTTGTTGGTGAGCACCGAGCCGAGTGCGGCCAGCACCGCCTCAGAGCAGAAGTTCTCCGAGGCAATCAGTTCCAAGTTGTTGTGTTGACGGTTCGTCTCCTTCAACACGGCGTCAAACACCTCAGGGTCAGAAGGCAGCAGCGGGTCTGGCTTCATGCGGTTTGCTCCTTTATCTCGCAGACTCAAAACTAACCGGATGTCGGCCAAAGTCAAGGCTGGCATTGGAGGCAACGTCCGACAATCCTAGTGCGCGAGGACGCACCGACTCTGGGGGCAATCCCTCGTTTCCGAGCACCCCATCTTTCCTCTCCCTCAAGGGCGAAGGTCAGGGTGCGGGAGCGCGCGTTGCCGGAAAACCAGGAAGCGGTCGCGGGTAAGGACGCGCTGCTCACCACCGTCCTGTATAGCCCGACAGTCGAGCGTGAAGAGGTAGACGCCGTTTGGCAGCAGGTTGCCGTCCTGATCCCGGCCGTCCCAGCGGATTTCGTTGTAACCGAACGTACCCTGATGCTCGCCGAGGTCGCGGACCAGCCGACCACTAAGGGTGTAGAGCCGGACCCGGCAGGTTGCCGAAGCGTTGAGTTCAAATGTGACACGGGCGCTGGTCCGGACCGGGTTTGGCCAGACCAAGACTGAACCGACCGTCAGAACGCTCGTGCCGACCGACCGGACACAGACTCGCGCCGAGGTACGGTTAAGCTGGTTGTCAAAGACCACGACGGTGAGCGTGTCGGCCGGCCCAGCAAGGGACAGAGTCGTGTGATAGCGGGCCGTGGTGCTGGTCCCTTGGTCAAAGACCAGTCGGTCGCTCAGGTCAACTGCGGTACGCCGGTCGTTGACAAAGAAAAGCGGAGTCGCACCGGGAACCGGGGCAATAAGGATGCCCGATTCGTCCTCGATGACGATTTCGAGGTCGAGCCCGTCCGGAACCCGGGAGTTGTCGTAAAGACGCCTTCCCCTGCTGCAGAAGCTGACCGACGGCCCGACACTGTCCGCAGTTGCTGCTCGATTGGCGCTGAATCCCAAGGTATCGGCGAGAACGCTTAGGTCAACCGACTCGGACGAGACTGATGCGCTGACGCGGCAGCTTCTGACAACTGGCGCGTAGTATCCGTCGGCAACAAAGGTCGTGTCGAAACCTGACCAGACCGGCACCGTGGTGCGGAACTCGATTGTGCCCTCAGTGAGCCGGCCGCTGCCTCGTGCCAGTTCAACACCGGGCAAAGTGTAGGTCTTGGTGCCCATTGCCGGGTTGGGTGAGCGGTAGAAACGGACGCGCCGCGGACCGAAGAGACGCCAATCGTAGCGCCCCCGTGGAGCTTCGACAATCGCCGCGACTCTGGTACGCCGGCCCGGCTGGATAGTGTCTGGGGTAACAGCGAGGGCCTGTGATGAAGCCCGGGGAAGACGCAAAACAACCGCCGGGTCGCCGAAGAGATGGTAAAGCCGGTCGGTCGGCCAGGCACGGAAAAAGCTGAGTCCGACCGTGGAATCGGGCATCATCAGCAAGGGGGTCAGGAGGTTGCGGGCGAACACGAGGTTGGACGCCGATGTCGTCGCCTTGGTTGCTGCGACTGCAGCAATCGCGCCCCCGACCATCCGAACCATCTCTTCCGCAATGCACTCGAATTGGGTGTCGTCGAACCGACCGACCGAGCAACTGCCAAAGTAACAGAATGGAGTCCGGCCTTCGTTATTGATGAGCGGAACCCGGCTGATGTTGAGCACGCTCTCATGCGCTAGGTCGAAGCCTGACCCATGACCGAAGAAGAAAAAGAGCAGGCTGCCGCGATTGAGCTCGCGCATCAACTCCTCGTTCGCACCGGGTTTGTTCCGGCTCCCGGCGAACTGGTGTTCGGTCAGGTAGACTTTGACCGGTTCGAGCAAATTGTCGGGCAGGACCGCCATCGCTTCGCATTGGTCAATGTGAGTGAACCGAATCAGGTCCGGCCGGCTCGGCTCGCCAAGGAACTCGTCATCGGCCAAGAGCAAGAACCGCTTGTTCCAGAATCCAACCGGCCCGTTTTCGTAGGTGATGACTTTGTCAACGAAGCGGCGGAACGCCTCGGGCGTGCGCGACGTCACCCGGCCGAGAATCATGTCCGGGCTTGCGCCTTCGCCCTCAAAGTCGGCGTACCAAGCGTCGAGCGCTGCGGCGGTGCGGTCGAGCGCATCCGGGTTGGTTCCGAAGCCGTATTCGTAGGCCGGAACGCCGTCAATCTTCTGACCGAGGATGTTCCGGTAATCGCAGGTCGCATCGCCGACTACGAGGCCATAACTCGGCTGCTTGTCAGCAAAGAACCGTTTGATTGCCGCCGGCTCTTCCATGCCGAACGAGTAGTCGTCGTAGATATCTTCAAGACAAGCAACATCGGCTCGGGCACGACCGATTCCCGAAACCCGACCTGTGCGATAGCGGGCAAGAACCTGTGCCGGACTGCTGAATGACCGGGGCGCGACAATCCAGTAATCTGCTTGACGTGAGCCGGAAATGAGCCGACCGGGCGTGCGGATGCTGATGCCAACCGGCGAACGCAAGCTTGCCTTGGTAGCGGCGGCGAATTCAGCCGGCCGCGGGACACGCAGACAGACGACAGCACTGTCACCGGACGGGCGACCGACCGGGCAGAGCCGCGGCGCATGTCGGTCGGTGACATCAAGCACGTAGGTCGTGTCAGGCACGTCGGTCAGCACGAACCGGAACGTGCCGGTGTCATCATGAAAGAAATGGAGTCGGCCCGACCCAAGCGATAGCCTGACTTCGTGGCTCAGTTCGAGGAAGTCGAGCCACGCCCGCTTGCCCGTGGCTCCACCTATCTCGATGGTCAAGGTGTTTCGGTGGAAACCGAGCGGCAGCACAGTGTCGAGCGCAAACTCAAACGGTGCGCTGGGCAAACACTGGCCGAAAGCGTACTCTGGGCCGACCGGACGGTCGTTCAGGAACAGACGCAGCAGCAACTGATAATTGCCTGTGTCCGGAGAAATGAACCGGCCGCGTAGACCGAGGAACCGGGTCGGTGCGGTCAGTTCAAGCGGAATCATGAAACGAGTCGCCTCGCTCTCGGCTGACTTCAGGAACATCCTCCAGACCCAAAGCAGACCGGACCGAGCCGGACAGTCCAGGTCTTTCTCCAGCCGGACAACTTCGCGGCCGGTTCGGACAATTCTCGTCCCGGCTGTGTCCGGAGCCAGGCCGGTCTTGATTCTGGCGCCGCGCGCACCTCCCCAGGTCAGCCAGTAGACATTGTACCGCGTGTAGAAATTGGTGCGATAGATCGAGTCGCGGTCAATCCAGCGACTCGCACCCAGGCCGTAGAAGACAAGCCTGTCGTCCGGGTCAAGCCTGCCGTCATCTTCGCCCTCGACCAGTATTGGTACCGGAGTGAGCGATTCAGGATAGGTCCGACATGGCTCGTGGTCACCGATACCAAAGAGCGCAAGACTTGTCGGATCAATCCCAGAGATTGGAACTCCGGCCGCCGCTAGCTCCCGGCCGGTGACGCCGTAGAGTGCGGTCGAGTCAACTTCCATCTTGAGCCACGAGCTTGAGCGGAGGTAGGGATTGACCGGCGCACCGGCCCGGTTGAGTTTCCAGTCAACTGCTTGGTCGCCGTTGAGCAGCATCTGACGGATACAGTCGTCGAGCGGGTCGGGCTGTGGGTTGGTTCGGGCCGGACGGTCAAACCGCACCTGAACCCTCACCTGGGCCGCAACGGCAAGCCGCCGGGAACTTGCTCCGTAGACCGCAGGGTGAATCCTTATGGTCACGAACCTGACGCCGCGCAGCTGCTCGACCGGCCCGGCTTCGACCGTCGGTTGGTCCCTTTCGGCGGGGAGATCATACCAGGAAGTATCCGGCTCATAGCTGAAACGTGCAATCGTACGTAGCCGGACGCCCTCGAACGTCTGTCCGGGTACGACCGTATGACTCACCGACACTGCGCCGGTCTGGGGCACACCGACCCGCACGACTTTGCAGGGCAGGTCGAGCTCACCCGGCTCGGCAAGGTGGTCAGCGTCAGGCAGACTGAGCCGGTGCAGTCCGTCGTTGGTCAGTTCGAGCGTCGGATTGCCCGGCTCGTAGATGAAAAAGACCCTGTCCGGGCCGGAAGCAGTCACCTGCACACGGGCAAGCAGTGTTGCCGGCAAGGCAAACAGCAAGAGCAGCCGTAGTCTCAGCACGAAAACAGTCTAGACAGATGCCGGCAGCAGTCCAGTCCGGCCACTGCGCTACTTGGCCGCAACCCGGAATCGGGCCGGCAGGACACCGCCGTCCACGACCCCAGCCATGGCAGCTACTAGCTCTTCGCTTCCCAGGTCGTAAAACACCATGCGGCCGGCAGATAGCCCCCTTGTCACGGACAGTACCGCACCGTCGAGCAAGAACGCGAGAACCATATCCTCACCCGGTTCAACGAGAATGCTGTCGGACTTGCGCGATGTGAGGCCCAGACCGGGACGAACCGGAACCTCAGCCACGAGCTCGGCCGTCAGCGCACCCGGACCGGCAACAACCCGACCCAACGCAACCCGAGTTGCAGCGTCGTCGCCGACCCTGACTGTGCCCGTGGTATCAAGCCCGGTGCATAACGTTGCCGCCCGCACCTCAGCCTTGCCCTCGGTCAAAAGCAACTCAACCTGTCGGTCAGACAGCCGGCTGGCGGTGCGCAGCAAAAGGCCGCCGCGCGACGCCGCTACTTCTGCCTCTGGGTCGAGCCGCCGCAGGCGCGCCCCAACCGTCTTCTCAGCACGGTAAAGCTCTGACCGACTGAGTCGTCTAGCCGGAACCGCCTTGATTGTCTGAACCGGCACAAACGGTATCTGCACACGACCGGCTCGATTGAAGCGACCGAGCAACAGGCTCCATTCCGCGGTCCGGGCTGAATCTGAGCAGTACACACGACGAGGCAGACCACTCCGAACATCAATCTCAATCACCCCGGTCAGTTTGCGGGTCTGAGTCGGGTCAAGAATCGGCACTTCCGGTGCAAACTGATACCAGTGCCGCCCGCCCTCGGTCTTGACAAATGCCAGCCGGCTGCCTTTGACCACCGGCTCAAGTTGGTCGAGGATTCTCGTTTCGACCCCGCGCTGGGTCCTGCGCCATCGCCCGTTGTCGTACTCGTACTGGACCGGGCCAGCGGCCCGCAGCGCGACTTTGGATTTCTCGCCGCCGCGCGTCCAAGTTCCGTTCCACTCCTCGCGGTCGTTCTCCTGTCTCGTTCCAAAGAACTCAGCTCCGATTGGAAACGGAACATCAGTATGGTAGCTAAGATGGAAGGCAAACGACCTTACTGCCTTCAACCGGTCCGTGTAGCCGCGTGCCGCCTCTTCAGGTGACAGCGGCTTGGCCCGGTTGACAAAACGAACGCAGGAACAGACAAGTAGCACGACCAAGGCAGACCGCAAGACGCTGGAGCTAGAAGTCCAGGCCGAGCCCGAAGATAAGCTTCCAGCTTCTGTCATCGGTGGCAGATAGGGGCTTGGCTAGGTCGAGTTTAATGGGGATGAACGCAACCTGAGTTCTGATGCCGAACCCGACCCCGAGTTTCAGGTCCTGCAGTCTGCTGCTGTAACTGTCCCAGATACGCATGCCCGGCCGCTGAATCAGCCCCCCGTCCAAGAACGCCACGCCCCTGATGCCCTGGATATCTAGCGGCAATGGGAAGGCGAACTTAAGCCGGTCAATGAACGGGTAACGGAGCTCGAAGCTGAACAGCCCGGCGCCGACGCCCTTGTGCTCCCAGAACTCGGCTGGCTGGTATCCGCGTACTACCAGTTGTCCGGGAGCATACTCTAGGAAGCGGACGCCGCCGATGTACAGGCTGTCAAAGTCAGGCCCGAAACCTCTGACGCCAGCTAGATTCGTTGCGAACACGAAACGACGGCCCAGCCGCTGATAGTTACGCCAGTCAAAGAAGACGTCCTGGAACTGCCGGTCGGACAAGAACGACACGTCAGAACCAAGCCGGGTTCTGGTCCCGCGGGCCGGGCCGTAGCGGTCCCAGTAGGTGTTGTCGAAAACCAAAGCCGGGCTTGAATACACAACCCGCTCGCTGTAGCTAGTAGCAAGCTCCCACCCGCTGTAGGCACGCCACCAGTAGGCATCCACCCTGCTGTTGTAGACGGTAAGCCCCATCTCAGTCCTGAGGAATCGGTTGAACGGGTATCCGGCAACCGCCTGGCCACCCCGATTGGTCCGGTCCACCCGGTATCGGTCCGGGTAGTAGAACGGCACGTCGAAGAACTGGAATAAGGCAACGCCGTAGTCAACGCGATAAGGCAGCAGCCAGTACTCAAGGACTAGGTTGGAGTTGAGGATGTCGCCATACAGGTCGGTGTAGAGCCCAAAGCGATGGTCGCCTAGGATGTCGCTGAACGCAAGGTTTAGCGTGCCGGACAGGCCGCCGGATGGCCCGATTCCGTACGAGGCCGCACCAACCGCGTAGTCAAGCGAGAGGTTGAAGCCGACCGGTCTGACTCGGCTGAAGTCGAGTCCCTGCTTGTCGAACGACAGTGTCTCGACCGTTGCTGGCTGCGCCCGCCCGGAATCAATCGGTATCTTCTCGAGCGGGTCGAGCATCACCGCCACGTCCCATCCGACGTTGGAGTAGTAAGCGAACGCCAGCTTGCGGTCGTCGCGGGAAAGCGAAAGGTGAGACGCGTCGCCCAGCAGGTCGGTGCGGCGAACAATCTTCCGCTCAGGCAGGGAGAAGACATAGACGTTTGCGGCCGAGTCTGAGGCCGCATAGAGCAGATAGTCGCCGGAGTTGGTGAAAACCGGGTGGGAGACCTGCTCGCCGCGGCTGGTCAGACGCTCGGCCGTGCCGTCCCGGTATCGCAGCCAGACCGCGTACGAACCAGGCGACCACCGTTCCCCTGGGTCTGGTCGGTCAGAGACAAAAGCGACCGTATCGCCGCCCGACGAGTAGGTCGGATCACGGTCGTCATACATGTCGTAGGTTAGGCGACGCGGTTCGCCGCCGGCTGTTTCGACCTCGTAGATGTCGCTGAATCCGTTCTTAAGCCCGACAAAGGCAAGGCGCTTCCCATCGGGCGAGAGACAGGGACTGTAAATGGCATCCAGATTGCCGAAGATGCGCCCGGTCACGCGGCCGCTGGCAACGTCCACCAGTGCCAGATTGTCCCGACCGGCGGTTCTCGTCACGACAGCAATCGTCCGTTCGTCCGGTGACCAGGCCAGCCCGGGTCTGAGCAGGTGCATTTCCTCGAAACCACCCGAACGTTCGCCTCGCACCAGCCGTTTGAGTACGCGACCGTCGAACGCCGAGATGATGTAGACGTCAGCATACTCGTGTCGGTCGGAAATCATCGCGACCTTGGTGCCGCTGGGCGAGATTGCGGGCGCAGTGTTGTAAACCGAGCGGTCTTCCTGATGATTGGTAAGTCGTTCGGCAATCTGGTCAAAGTTGCGCAGCCTCGTCACCTGTGGCCAATAGCGGATGCGCAGCCACTCTTCCCACTCACGAGAGAATCGCTCGACCGAAAGACCAAATACCGAGTTGAACGTCGCAGCCAGGTTCCGCCGTCGGGCAAGTACGTGCAAGAACTCATAGACCTTCTTGCGGCCGTACTTCTCCTCAACATAGTTGAAGAACGATTCGCCTTGACGGTAGACCAGATAGCCCATATTGTCATTCAACTGGTGCAGCGGCACGACCCGGTTGTTCAGAACCAAATCCCGCATGAACGTTTCGGCGCGGACGTTGGCCCAGCCGGACTGGAACTCGGCAAAGCCCTCCAAAACCCAGAGCGGAATCTGGAACTCGTCAACCGCGCCGAGTAACGCGGCGAGTCGCGAGCGGAAGAACATCCGGAACTCAAAAATGTGGGTCAACTCATGGCCGATGACGTGGTGCAAATCGCTGTATGAGCCGTTGAACGGAATGACGATGCGGTTCTTGAGCAGCTCGGCAAAACCACCGACCCCCTCCTCAATTATCTCCAGGGTCACGTTGGTCTCGCCGAACTGATTGGGCGAGAGATAGACAATCAAAGGGACCCGGTCCTCAAGCTCAAGATTGAGGTCGGTAGAGATGCGGTGGTAGTACGCCTCGGCCGACTGCGCCGCAAACTCAGCCAGGGCCTCGCCACCGGGGTAGAACAGGATGCGGAAGTGCTCGGTTTCGAGACTCTGGAATGCGTAATCGCGGGTCTGGATCTTGTTTTTCCCGAAATATGAGTACTGACCCAAAGCAGTAACAACAAGCAGCAGCACGGCCACAACTGGGCGAACTGGACGGATGATAGAACAGTCTACTGAGAGGGTCGGCGGTGTCAAACGGACTGAATCGGCTTGGGCTTCGGACCCTTGTCCTGCGTGAAAAGGAACAATCGCTCGGCGACCTTATAGCCCCAGGCCATGTCCGGCGTCGTGTGGCCGTAGCAGATACCTCCTCGGGCATCGAAGCCAACCACCCCAACCCTCAGCTTGCGCCGCCGTGCTTCAGACATGACAAGGGTCAGCGCGACCGAGGCGGGCATCGTCATCATTCGGTCAACGATATCCTTAGCCAACATCCGCCGCATGATTTCCTCGCCGTGCCCCGTACAGGTCACGGCACCGCTCGGAGCCGCATAGGTTCCGGCACCGAGGATCGCCGAATCGCCCACCCGGCCCCGCATCCGGCCGCAAATTCCGCCGCTTGAAGTCGCAACTGCCAGATTACCGCGCTTGTCAATCGCCACGGCACCGGCCGTGCCCAGGTTGACGTCAGACTCCTGGTTTCGGACGGAAGCCTCGGCAGACGGCCGTCCGAGCATGCGCGGGAAGTACGGCGAGCCCTCTTGCAGCACCTTTGCCAATCGGGCACGCGCCCGATCGGTCACGACATCATATTCTTCAAACCCCATCCTCCGGGCAAACTCAACCGCCCCCTCGCCGCAGAGCAGCAGGTGGTCAGTCTCGGTCATCACTTTGTGTGCCACCAGTATCGGATTCTTTACGCGAACCAATCCGCAGACCGCGCCAAAGCGACCGTCCTGGGTCATCACCGAAGCATCCATCTCGGCAACGCCGTCCGCGGTCAGGCTGGAGCCGGTGCCGCAGTTGAACAACGGGTTGTCCTCCATGATGCGCACCGCGGTCACGACCGCCTCGATACAGCTAGCGCTTTGCCGCAGCAGACGGTAGCCTTCCTCAATCGCCTCGGTAAGGCCGGCCGCTGCGGCCGGCTTGTCATCTATCACCCCTGCTCCGCCGTGGCAGATAATTCCCAGAGTGGTTCCCAGCATGTTGCCTCCTATCGCTGACAAACCGGGCAGAATCTCGCTGCCCGGTTGCCAATCCTGATTCGTCTGATAATGCCTCGGCAGTTACGGCGCCGGCAACGACGCCCTTCGCGAGCGAAGACCGCCAGCCGTTCCTGAAACCGACCCCGACCTTGGTCGGGCAGCAGATAACGGCCGTCCGCCAACGTCGTGCCGCACCACCTAATGCCATCATGTAGCACCCGGGCCAGAGCCCGAGCAAGACGAGCGATTTCGACCCGAGCAAGCTTGCCAGCAACGCGAGTGGGCCTCACCTTAGCCCGAAACAGGGCCTCATCCGCGTAGATGTTGCCGACCCCGCAGCAGACGCGCTGGTCAAGCAGCAAGCTCTTGATAGTTGCCCTCCTGCCCCTCAACCTATCGGCCAGGTATTCAACCGTGAACTCGGGTGATATCGGCTCGGGCCCCATCCGCGTCATCCCGACAAGTGTACGAGGAACTTCCCACTCGCGGAAAAGATAGGCCCGGCCGAGCACACGCGGTTCGACGAACGACAGCCTCTTGCCCCGCGACAGGACCAGGCCTAGCCGCTCATAGTTAGGCTGTTCGCCCGGGTTGACGAGCTCAAGATGACCGCTAAGTCGGAGGTGAAAAGCTAGCCGCCAACCACGGTCAAGCTCGACGATCAAGTACTTGCCCCGGCGCGACAATCGGACAATCGTCCGGCCCGTGAGGTTACGCCGGAACGCGGCCGCATCTGGGTAGCCCACGATATCCGGCCGCGACACATGTACCCGGACTACTCGTTGTCCAGGAATCCGCGGCTCCAGGGCACGCCGAATTGTCTCGACCTCAGGAAGTTCGGGCAACTTGGTTAGTATCCCCAGGACAATAGGTTGCTCGTTCCCGCTAGCGCTTGCCGTCCCCAGACCGATTCAGGCTCGCAAGGAGGTCTTCAGTAGTTCGGGCCGTTTTGAGCAATTCGACTGCCCGGCTGACCTGCGGGTCGCGGCGCATCCGGGCCTGATACTCGCCCCAAAGTCCCTTGAACTTACCTGCGACCTCACGCTCGATCTGTCCAGCGACAAACTCGCGGCTGGAGTCAAACTCGGCCTCAGTGAACTCCAGCTTCTTCTCGGTCTTAAGAAACCGGCGGAACTGCTCGAGTACCTCGTCGTCGGCAACAAACCCCTTGACCATCTCAGGATGGACGTTGACGTAGTCCACCGCGAAATCGAAAAAGGCATCGCGGGTCACCCGCGCAGCAAAGTTACTCAACTTTTCGTAGGGTAGGTAGACATCCGGGACAATCGCACCCTGGCCATAGACCCGACGTCGGAGCCGACCAAGAGTATGAAACTCCGCGGTAGTTTTGGCGGTCGTATCCACAATGACGACACCGTCCTTATCGTGGGGCCGGTTGATGCACCGGCCGCTAGGCGTATACCAATACGCCGTCGTCACTTTAACCGCAACGTCAGGCCCGAGCTGGTGAATCGTCTGGACCGACCCCTTGCCGAAAGTCGTATCGCCCAGAATCAGGGCCCTTTCCCAGTCCTGCAACGCACCGGCGACAATCTCGGACGCCGAGGCGCTGCCGCGGTCAACAAGCACCACAAGCGGAAAATCGCCGTGACGGTCGCCGTCTTCGGACATGAACTCACGACGGCTATCCGGGATACGGCCTTTCGTGCGAACGATAACCCGACCAGCGGGCAAGAACAGGTCGGAAACATCCCGTCCCTCGGTCAGCAGCCCGCCGCCGTTCGCGCGCAGGTCGAGCACGAGCTTTCTAGCTCCGACATCAAAAAGCGAGTCGATAGCGCGGCTGAGTTCGCGGGTCGCAACTCGGGAGAAATCGGCCAGACGCACAAACGCAATGTCTTCCTCGACCATCCCGGCGTAGGGTACGGCCTTGATGTTGATTACTGCCCGGGTCAGCTCAAATGGCAACAGCTCCTTAACTCCGGGCCGGGCTATCGAAAGCTTAACCCTAGTCCCCGGTTCGCCGCGCAACAGCTTGACCGCATCTTCGGTCGTGAAGCCCTCGGTTGAACGGTCTCCGATGCGGGCAATCCTATCGCCGCTGCGAATCCCGGCGCGCTCAGCCGGTGTTCCCTCAATCGGCGCGATAACCGTGAGTTGGCCGTCCATCGTCCCGATGTGAATACCGATGCCGCCGAACTGACCTTCGGTCCTCACCCGTAGCTCTTTGAAGTCGGCCTCTTCAAGAAACTCGGTATAAGGGTCGAGCGAGTTGAGCATACCTTTGATGGCCTCACGGACGAGCTTCTCCGGGTCGACGCGCTCGACATAGGTTGCAAGCACAATATCCACAACCTGACTGAAAGTCCGTAGGGTTTGCATGAAGTTCGGGCCCTTTTGCGCCCAGAGTCGGCCGAACACGCCGCCCAAACACAAAGCCAGAACTGCTATTCCGACGACCAGTGCGACGCGTCTTCTCATTCCTGAAAGATACCCTTTCGATTCAACAGCTCACGGACGTGTTGGCGGACAGCAGCCTCAAGTTCGCCGGCCGGCTGGGTCCCGTCAAGAATACGAAACCGACCGGCCGCGCGCCGCGCCAGTTTCAGATACTCGGCACGGACGCGCTCATGGAATTGTACCAGCTCCGACTCTAGCCTGTCAAGGGCTTTATCTCCCTTCCGGTCGCGCCCGACCGCAACCGGCAGGTCAACGAGCAGAGTAAGGTGGGGTTTCAAAGCCGCCGTCGCGAGCTTGTTCAACCGCGCAACGACACGTGCACCCAGCTCACGACCCGCTCCCTGGTAAGCAACCGACGAATCAAGGTACCGGTCGAGCACAACAATTCGACCCTGGGCCAGCGCCGGTCGAACCAACTCGCGGACGTGTTGGCTCCGGCTTGCCAGATAGAGGAATAACTCGGTCCACGGTTCCATCCTGCTGCAAGCAGGGTCGAGCAGAATCGTCCGGATGCGCTCACCGATTTCAGTGCCGCCGGGCTCACGGGAGAACTCGACATCTAACCCCTGACTCCGGAGCCACTCTACGAGGCGGCTCGCCTGGGTCGACTTGCCCGAACCCTCAACTCCCTCAAATGTGATAAGTACCCCGCGAATTGCCACAACCGAACTCCTAGCCACCCGTTCCTGTGCTTCAGTCCTGCCGCCAGCGATCAGCCGGTAACCGGCAATTCATCACTTCTTGTGTCCGTATTTCCTGATGTAGGCCTCGGTTTTGTCGCGGCAGACGTCGTCCGGAAACTGAACCGGCGGTGTCTTGAAGAAGTAACTGGACGGCTCAATGATGCTGCCTGACAAGCCGGCGTCGAGCGCCAACTTGGCGCAGCGAATCGCGTCAATCATCACCCCGGCCGAATTGGGCGAGTCCCAGACCTCGAGCTTCAACTCGATGTTCAGCGGCACGTCACCGAAGGTCTGGCCCTCCATCCGCAAGTAACACCACTTTCGGTCCTTTAACCAGGCGACGTAGTCGGACGGGCCGACGTGGACGTTCTCGGCACCGAGGTCGTACTTGAGCAGAGAAGTAACCGCTCCGGTCTTGGAGACTTTCTTTGAGTGCAGCCGTTCCCGTTCGAGCATGTTGAGGAAATCGGTATTGCCGCCGACGTTGAGCTGCATCGTCTTCAACAGCTTCACGCCCCGGTCGTTGAAGAGCGAGACTAGGGTGCGATGGACAATCGTCGCCCCGACCTGGGACTTGATGTCGTCCCCGAGTACCGGCAGGCCGGCATTCTTGAACCGACGATGCCAGTATTTCTGAGAGGCGATGAATACTGGGATGCCGTTGACAAACGCGCAGCCGGCTTTGAGCACTTGTTCAACGTACCACTTGGTCGCCTCCTCGCTTCCGACCGGCAGAAAGTTGACCACGACATCGGTCTTAGTCTCCTTGAGCGCCTGAACAATGTCCGCGGTCGGCCCCGGTGCCTTCTCGATCACTTGTGACAGATAATAACCCAATCCGTCATGAGTCATGCCGCGCAAGACCTTAACCCCGGTTTTGGGCACGTCGGTGAACTTGCAAGTGCAATTCGGGTACGTGTAGATAGCCTGGGCGACGTCCTTGCCGACCTTGCGCTTGTCGATGTCAACCGCGACCGTCAATTCGATATCACTGATGTGATACCCGCCGAGGTTGACATGCATGATACCGGGAATCGAATCGCCCGGCTTCGCGTTCCGGTAGTAGTGCAAGCCCTGTATCAGACTCGACGCGCAGTTGCCGATACCAATGATTCCGACTCTCACCTTAGACATGTTTCCTCCTGTCGTTCACTAAGACGACCGATGATGCACCCCTGCCGGCTAACAGACAAGCAAGCCGCCAAGGAAAGGATTGACCAGCAGCGCCCGGCCAAAAGTGCCCGGCTCGCCGTGGCCCGGATAGATTTGTGTTTCACGCCGGAGAAGAGTCTGCAAGCGGTCGAGCGACGCCTGCATCTCACGCGACGAACCGCCCGGGAAATCGGTCCGGCCGATCGAGTCGAGGAACAGAGTATCGCCGGTGAACGCATAACCCAAGCCGACAAGACAAATGCTACCCGGCGTATGGCCGGGCGTGTGTCGTACGACCAGCTCCTCTTCGCCGACCAGCAGCCGGTCGCCGTCGGCGACCAGCCGGGTCGGCTCCGGCGACCGAACGTCCAGCCTCAGCATCGCGGCCAGACCATCATCCGGGTTTGCCAGCATCCCGGCATCGAGCCGATGGATACAGAGCTCGGCCCCAGTGGCGTCAACAACCGCCTGATTAGCGGCAACGTGGTCTATGTGGCCGTGCGTATTGACGACCAACTTCACCGTGCCACCCAAACGCCGGGCAAGCGCGACAATCTCATCGGCATCGCCTCCCGGGTCAACAACGACTAGCTCCTCTCCGGACTTCATGAGATAACAATTGGTCGCTAGCGGCCCGACCACCAGCCGCTCAACCTGCGCGGCCACGTCCCGTCTCAACTTTGCCGGCCAGACGCCGCCCCGTTGCCGTGCCGACAATTCGCCAGCCTTCGTGTGCGAGCAGATACTCTTTCCAGGACAGACCACCCTGAAACCCAGTAAGCCGGTTGTCGGCGCCGACGACCCGATGACACGGAATGAGCAGAGGGAACGGATTGTGTGCCAGCACCTGGGCCACGGCCCGAACCGCCCTAGGCTTGCCTACTGCCCGGGCCAGCTCGCCGTAGGTCATTACCTCGCCCGGCCTGAGGGTTGCACAACGACCCAACACTTGACGCTGAAACGCGCTCAGCCGACCGGCGTCAACGTGCAGCCGCGGCGGCACCGGCGCGCCGGCCAGCACGCGAGTCAAACTTCGTGCCAAGGACCTGTGACAACGGGGTTTGTCCACAGTACTCGCCGTCGGACACGACTGCAGAGTAACTGCGGTCACTTTGTCCTTTGCCCAACGTACTGTGACCGTTCCGAGGCCGAGCCGGCACGTCTGGGTTTTGTCTGCTGCGCGCGGAGTTCTCTTCACTGCCCGCAATGATAAGCCGGGTCGGCCGAAAGTCAAGAACTCTACTCCTCCTAATCAAGTTCCCTCTCCCTTGACGGACACTTCTTCCACATCTCTCTTAGCAAGTGAAAAACGATTGGGCGGGAGTTGCCCGGCATCGCGAGATCGTCCCAAGCACCCCCGTCTTTTGTACTTTTCGAGTGCTTCTTGGCCCAATGTCGGTTCTGGGAGGCGGTGATGGGAATTGACACCCGGCTAGGCTGCGGCTAAGATACGTTCAAAGTCTATGGTCAGTATCGAGGTTACGACCCGTTCCCGCGTGGAGTTGGTGAACATCACCACTCGAATCCAGGATGCCGTGACTTCGACCGGTGTCAACAGCGGGGTGTGCTTCATTCACGTACCGCACACGACCGCGGCTGTGACCGTAAACGAAGCCTTTGACCCGGATGTGGCCACAGATATCACTTCCGCCCTTGCCCGGCTGATTCCAAGCCAGGCAGGTTATGCCCATGCTGAAGGCAACTCCGATGCCCACATCAAGAGCGTGCTGGTCGGAACCAGTCAGACCATCCCGGTCGAGCAGGGCCGACTTGCCCTGGGCCATTGGCAGGGCGTCTTCTTTTGTGAATTCGATGGGCCGCGTCGGCGCCAGGTATACCTGACGGTTGTCAGTGATGTCCCGGAGTCACCGGCAGGCCAGACAATCAAGACCGCCAATCGTAACCCCTAACAGGAGGCTAAATGCACAAGAAGCTCTTCATTCCCGGTCCTACCGAGGTTCGGGAAGAAATCCTCAAAGCTCAGGCTCAGTGGATGATCGGCCACCGCACCAAGGAGTTCGGTGAACTGAACAAACGTGTCGTGGAGAAAACCAAACAAGTGCTGGCAACCAAGAACTACGTGTTCTGGTACACCTCGTCGGGAACCGGCTGTATGGAGGGCGCGCTGCGCAACGTGGTTACCGGCAAGGTTCTCCATACAGTCAACGGCGCGTTCTCGGACCGTTGGTTCAAGATTTCCAAGGCCTGCGGCAAGCAGGCCGAATCACTCGCGGTCGAGTGGGGCAAGGCAGTGAAGCCCGAAATGGTTGACGCTGAGCTAGCCAAAGGCGGCTATCAGGCATTGACTATCACGCAGAATGAAACGTCAACCGGCGTGCGCAACCCGATCGAGGAGATAGCCCAACTCGTCCGCAGCAAGTATCCAGACGTCCTTATCCTCGTTGACGCAGTTTCCAGTTTGATGGGCGATTGGTTCGACATTGACGGACTCGGCCTTGATGTTGTCGTTGCGTCTTCCCAGAAGGCGGTCGCCCTGCCCCCTGGGCTTGCCGTCGCAATTGTCTCCCAGCGGGCACTCGACAAGTGCCGCACCGTGCGCGACCGGGGCTACTACTTCGATTACGACGCGATGCTCAAGCGCTACGAAAAGGACTTTCAGACGCCGACGACACCGGCGATATCGCTGTTCTGGGCGCTCGACGCTGAGCTCGACGCAATTCTGAGGGAAGGAATGCAGAACCGCTATCAAAGACACTTGGAGATGGCCCAGTTCACGCGCGACTGGGCTAGCCGTTACTTCAAGGTCTTTCCCGAGCCAGGCTACGAATCGGTGACGTTGACGACCGTCAGCAACACGCGCGGCATCTCAGTCAAGGACCTGAACGGCGAACTGGGTAAGCGCGGCATGCAGATTTCGAACGGCTACGGCGACTTGAAGGAGAAGACGTTCCGCATTGCCCACATGGGCGACCTGACAATGACCGACATGAAAGAAGTAACTGGGGCCATCGCTGACATACTCAAACTCTAGCCCCGTCGAAGATGGCTTGGCTGATTGACCAGTACGGATAGCCGGCGGCCGGCGAGGAAGGACGGGCCGGTGCTGACTTTGCTGGTGTTCGGGATGCTGAATATCAGCCGAGTCGGGCCGGCTCGGCTTTTTGTGGCCGAGCCCTATGCCGGGAAAGGTGGGTGGCGAATCAAGACTACCGAGAGCGACGTCCGTACTAGCCGGGAAACGTGCTACGTCACGGTGCGTCTATCCGAACCGGTACGAGCCGAGCATCTCGCCCAACTTCGTGAAGAAGGATTGGAGCCGGTCGGGTATATCGCATATCAGAACGTCATCTGTCGTACTCGGCCCGGAACGACTACCCGATTGGGAGCAGTGAAACCGGTTCTTGCCCGCCACAAGCTCGCTCCAGAACTGGTCGAGCCTGACGACAGAAAGACTCGCCTCAGGTCAGATGGAGAATTGGTCGAGCTTGTACTGTCACTCTGGCCAAGCGAGCGGCCCGAACCGGTGGCCCGGACGATTACAAACATCGGTGGCCTGGTTGTGGATATGTCGGCCCGGACAATCCGGTTCCGGCTCGACCCGGCACGGCTGGACGAAGTTGCCGGTCTTGACGCGGTTGCCTGGATACAGCAGTCTGGACGGTTCGAGCCGTTCAACTGCGATGTGCAGTGGGTGATGCAGGTCGGCTGGCGTCCGGAGCCACCAGAAGAGGAAGTCGGCCGCCGGGTGTGGCACAAAGGCATCCGGGGACAGGAGATGGTTGTCGGCCTGTTCGATTCTGGAATCCACATGGTGCACGAGATGTTCGCCGACCCGTTGTTTCCGATGACCGAGCCGGGCATCTATCCTCACCACCGCAAAGTCTCGGCGTACAAGCTGTACAAGACCGCCCGGTTCGGTGACGTCGGTGCAGCCGGCTACCACGGAACCGGAGTAGCCGCCACTTTGGCCGGTGACGACTCGGTCAATGGCAACCGGGCCCGCCTCGACGGCATCGCCCCGGACAGCCGAATCTACTTCGTTGACATTGCCAATCACAACGGGACCTACGTCATCGAGTCGGACATGACTGAGCTGCTCGACTCGGTTCGCCTGGGTCGGGGCACAGCCGAACCGGTCCGCCAAGTCTCAGGTTCGTGGGGCACCGGCTATCCGTTCGGTTACTATCGACTCGAGGAAGCAAGCCTCGACGCCGTCTGCTGGCAGGACAAGTGGTTCTTTGTCGTCTGGGCCGCGGGCAATTTCGGACAGGGTAGCTACAACATCGGCCATCCGGCCTGCGCCAAGAACTGCCTGACAGTCGGGGCGACCGGCAACGGCACAGCCAGCAACACGATTGCTCGTTCCAGTTCGGGCGGCCCAACCCGGGACAACCGCATCAAACCCAACGTTGTTGCGCCCGGCGACGGCATCAACACTGCCTCTGGACCCGAGCCCGACCGTTACGTTCTAACCGGAGGCACGAGCTACGCCGCACCAGCAGTAAGCGGAGCGATGCTTCTTACCCGGCAGTACTTCCGTGACGGCTGGCATCCGACCGGTTCTCCCGAACCTAATCGCGGCAACGGGCTGCTGAGCTCGGCACTGATGCGGGCCCTGGCCGTGACCGCGGCCGACGCTGACGTGTCGACCGAGTACCCGCCGGGCAGACTGTTCGGCTGGGGACGAGTCAACCTGTCCGGGATTCTGCACTTCGCGGACGACTCGCTGGAACTTGCAGTCGTAGACGAAACGCTCGGACTAGTAACTGGCGAGTACTATGAGTACCGGCTTGACGTCCAGCGCCGAGCCCCTCTGACGGTTACTTTGGCCTGGACCGACACCGCGGCAGCACCCGGAGCTGAAGTCGCCATCGTCAACGACCTGAACTTGGAGCTCGAAAGCCCGGACCGCAACCGCTATCGCGGCAACCGGTTCTACGAAGGACAGTCGGTTCCGAATCCGCCCACCTGGGACGAGGTGAATGTCGAGGAAGTTTGCCGGCTTTCCTGGCCGATGGCCGGCATGTGGACGATACGAGTTTACGCCCGTAGTGTGTTTAGCTCCCGCCAGCCATTTGCGCTTGTTGTGCGCAGCGGCCAGCCGGTTCCGCCTGCGGTCGAGGAGAAAGACGGCCTGTGCCGTCCTGCCCTATCAACCATTGTCAACCGCTGGCCCCTGGCTTTGTCCGGCGACAAGAACCAGGAGCTATCGGTCTTCGGCGCTGATGGTCGGTTGCGCGCCCGGGTAAGTGTTGTCGAAGAATGGGATGGCCGTGACCGGGCGGGCCGACCACTCGAGCCGGGCATATACTACTACCGGCTCGGCCATGGTGGGCTGCAGGCGAGCACCGGTAAGCTCGTTGTGCTCAAGTAAACCGCCTACTAGATGCAGACCCTAGAACCGACTTAGAGCAAAGAAGCGTTCGAAAAGCACGAAAGACCCGCTGTCCCCTCACCCTTGCCATCTCCCACCAAGGTAGAGGGGAAATTTGGTCGGGCTGCCGTCAAGGGAGATGAGAGATTCCGTCGTTTCCCTCTTGGTCCTGTGCTTCGTGACCCAATGTCGGAATCAGGGGCAGAGCGGATACTTGACCCAGCCCGGCATGTCACTAGAATGATAACCGTCTTGCTGGAGCATGATGCGCCGGCCGGACGAGGCGCTTGTCGGTAATGTCCAACCTGTTCTCAAAGAAGGATACATGAGAGTCAGAATCAGTCTTGCTTTACCATTGGCGCTTGCCGCGCTGCTGCCCGGAGCGGCGCTGGCAGTGCTAAATGTCGGTGACCAGGCACCGAACTTCACTCTGCCCGATACTGCTTGGGTCAACCACCAGCTTTCCGAATTCGCCGGCCGGGTTGTTCTGCTCAATTTCTGGCAGTCCGGCTGAGCAACCTGTCGCGCGGAGTTGCCGCGCCTCTCGGTGATGTACGAGGACTATCGCAATCAGGGGTTTGTTGCCCTCGCGATTAACTTGTCCGAAGATATGAGCGTTGTTCGGTCCTACGCCCGACAGAACAGCAACCCCTATCTGCGCGACAACGGCACGGTCTGGGGAATCTACCGTCAGAACGGCTACATTCCTCTGAACTACGTTGTTGACCCGGACGGGGTCATTCGTTTCTTCCAGGAAGGCTTCAACGAGCCGCTAATCCGCCAGGTAATCGAGCAGTACCTGCCCGGTCAGATTGAGCATGACGTCGGAGTAATGGGCATTGCCGCACCGACCGGGACACTCGATTCGGGCGTCGTGGTCACGCCGCGCTGCTCGGTGTTCAACTATGCGTCGAACGTCGAGACCTATCCGGTTCGGCTGCGCATCGGCACCGAGTACGATACGACCGTAACTGTTGTGAGTCATTTGCCCGGGACGATTCGGCACGTGGAGTTTCCAGACTGGAGCCCGCGGGTACGAGGTCAGTCGGTTGTCACCTGCACAACTGAGCTTGACGGCGACGCGGTCGGCAGCAACAACCGCCAGCGACTGAACATCACCGTGAACGTGTACGATTTGGCCGTCACCGCGATTCTCGCGCCGGTGGACAGCGTTGACTCAGGCGTCGCCATCGTGCCCAGGGTCGAAATAAGAAACAACGGCACGTTGCAGGATATGGCCAAGGTCAAGTTCTTCATCGGCACGGCCTACGTTGAGAGTACGACCGTCGTACTGGCCACGGGTCGCTGTGACACCGCCTCCTTCCGCGCCTGGATACCGCTCGAGCTGGGCACGGTTGCCTTACGTTGTACGGTCGGCACTCACCGGCCGGACATGAACCTGTCGAATAACCTGCTGACCAGCCAGGTGCGTGTTGTGAGCGCGTCGGCCATCGAAGACCGGCCAGAAGCGGCAAAGCCGGGCCAGTTCGACGCCCGACCCAATCCGGCTCGGCGCTCGGTCGCGGTGGAGTACTCACTGCGCCGCAACGGGTTCGTCAGCCTCGAAGTTTACTCGGCGACAGGCAACCTAGTCCGCGTTCTCCGCTCCGGCCGTGGAGAGACAGGAACACACCTCGTTCGCTGGGACGGCCGGGATGACCGAGGCCGACCAGTGGGCCCGGGTGCGTACTATCTCCGTCTCGCCAGCGCCGATGGCACGCACATTGCCCGGCTAAACCTGCTCAACTAGCTGGCACCGAACTACTAGCTGAAGCCCGGCTCTGCCGGGCTTCAGTCTTCTCCACGCAAAGCGGACCTAATCTGCTTCAGCGTCTCGGCGATGCCTGGAAAGTCCGGCATCAGCTCCTGAGCACGGAGCAGCATTGACACGGCTTGGCCGTACTCGCCGCTCTGCTTCAACGCAAAGCCGCTGTTGAGATACGCCAGACCGTAGTTCGGGTCGTAGCTCAGTGCCTGTCTGAAGTATACCAGCGCCTCTGCCGGTTGTCCGCGGCGAAGGAGTATTTCCCCCAAGTTGTTATGGGCAAGGGCGAGTCCGGGCGAAAGCTCAAGGGCTCTTCTGAAACACTGCTCGGCAGCAGCAGTGCGGCCGAGCTGGTCCAGAGCAACTCCAAGGTCGTTATGGACCAGGGCGTTGTCCGGCATTTGCTGCAGCGCTCGAATCAGCGCCTCGGCCGCGGCTCCGGGCAAGCCCAACTCTAGCAGAACCGTACCCAGCAGACTATGGCCGTGCGAGTATTCCGGGTGCTGAGCTGTCAGTTGCTCAAGCTCGACTCGGGCAGAAGCAAGGTCGCCGGAGGATCTGAGTAGGCTTGCCAGTTCGTAGCGCAGTTCGGCCCTGTTTGGGTTCAATCCGACCCCGAGCCGGAGCTCGGCAATTGCCTCGGCAGTCTTTCCCTGCTGAATCAGCGCTTGGGCGAGCTGTCTGCGGGCCGTGGGGTCGTTCGGCATTTCTCGTACCATGGTCCGACTCAGACTCAGCTCGTCTCTCCAGACCGGCAGACGTTGCCAGACATTCACCGCCATTGCCAAACAAACACCCAACCCCGCGGCTGCGGCTACTCTGGAGGCCAGTCCGGCCGCACGGGCAACCAGAGCCACAACCACGAGTACTGCTCCGGCCGAAGGCAGGTACAGCAGGCGTTCGGCTAGGTACGATGGCCCAGGAGGGAAGAAGTTACTGGCTGGTAGCACAGTCAGGACAAACAAACCGCTCCCGAGTCCGACCGCATTACCGCGTTCGCGCCAAGCGACATAGAGCGACACTGCCAGGGCTACGACACCGGCAAGTGTGGGCCAGCCCGGCGCCGCAAATCCGGCAAGGTCAGGATACGACAGTTGGTGCCGGAACGGTACCAGTGCGGCCACAGCATAGCGGCCAATTGCGTTCAGCACCAGGAGTACGCGTTGTCTCAGGCTGACGTCGCCCCAGGCCGGCCCAGGCCCACGCAGGACAAGAGCACGGCCAACCAGGTAGACTGCGGCTACCGCGGCCAGTGCGAATACTAACCGCCAGACCGGTCGGCGAGCACCACGGGCAAGGTAAGGGAACGCCACGACTGGGAACAGGATTGCCGCCTCCTTGCTAAGCAGGGCGAGCGCGTAAGACCCAGCCGCGGCCGCACCGATGCCCAAGCTAGGCGTTTCCCGAAACCGAATGACCGAAGACAGTGCTACCAAGATAAAGACCGACATCATCAAATCGGTCCGACCAGAGATGAAAGCGACCGATTCGACATGCGCCGGGTGCAGAGCAAAGATGAACCCAGCGAAGAGCGCGGCCCAGGCCGACCTTAGTAGTGCTGCCGCAAACGCAGCGAAAACCCCAGCGCACAACGCGTTCAGAACACAGTTTGTCAGATGATATCCTAACGGGTTTACTCCCCATATCTTATGGTCAATCCAGAAGCACAAGGCAACAAGCGGACGATAGTAGGCGTGCGGTCCATGGCCTCGTTCCGACCAAGCATGAGTGAAACTCTGGACGAAAAGCGGTAGCGGACTGGCGCTCGCAATTCCAGGATTCTCAACCACCAGCGGCCGGTCATCCCAGACAAACCCGAACCGAAGACTCGGTGCATAAAGCAGAGACGCAGCGACCGCCGAACCGATCACCACAACCGTTGGGCGCAGACTGTTCAATGGCTATCGGACCGGACTCAAGCCCGAGTCTCTGCCGAAGTCCGGGGCAAGCTCCAGAACTCGCCTAAACACGGCTGCGGCCTGTTCAGCCTTACCTATCCGCTGAAGCATGGATGCGAGGTTGGCCTGGACAAACGGGTCATTGGGCGCAAGCTCGGCTGCCCGCTCGAATCCGCGCAGAGCCGCTTCGGTCTCTCCGGCTTGCTCAAGGGCGATAGCTCGGTCGTTGTGAGCCGCAACCATGCTCGGCGCAAGCTCAATTGCCCGGTTGTACTCGGCAATGGCTTCGGCCAAGTTGCCGCTGGCACGCAGTACTCCGGCCAAACCATAGTGAAGCTCGGCATCATCCGGTTCCAGTTCAAGCCCGGCCTGGTATTCATCAAGAGCAGCAGTCGTGTCGCCGACTTCAAGATAGAGTCTTGCCAGGTTGCGGCGTGCCGGCGTCAAATACGGGTCAAATTCCAATGCCCGGCGACACTCGCGAATCGCACCGCTGATGTCGCCCGAACCCTTCAGCGCGCCGGCATAGTTGTAGCGCACGGTGGCATAGCTTGAGTCAAGCGCCATTGCTCGGGCGTAAGCGAGGAACGCTCCGGCACGGTCACCGGTGCGTTCGAGCAAGACCCCGAGGTTGTTGTATGCTTGAGCGAAGTCGGGTGCAACTTCGAGCGCCTTCTCGTAAGCGGCCATCGCGCCCGAGATATCGCCCTGCTTGTCGAGCTCGGTGCCCAAGTTGTAGTGGGCGTTGGGCGAGTCCGGTGCTTCCCTTACCATTGCTGCGTAGAGCGTGGCGTTACTTTGCCAAATCGGAAGCCGGCGCAGGGTGCCAGCGCCGAGAAGCGCAGCCCAAACCAGCGCTGCAATTAGGGCGGCCTTGCCCGGCACTGAACCAAGCGAAAGCATACGGAATCCGTCGAGACCAGCGATGATGAGTCCGAACAGAGGCAAATAGAGAATTCGCTCGGCAAAGTAGGTCAGACCAATCGGAAACAAGTTGCAGCCGGGCAAGAGGAACAGGACAAACCAGGCGCTGCCCAGTCCGAGCGGTCGGAATCGGAAGCGAAACGCAGACCAGACCAGCCCGGCCAGCCCGACGGCTCCAACCAGACTTGCCCAGCCCGGGGCAGCGAACCGCTCGACGTTCGAAGAGAGCAGGCGGTGGTTGAACGGCCAGAACGCCTGTGCCAGATATCGGCCAAAACCATTGACAACCAGTAGGATACGTTGTCCTGCAGTCTCCTGCGCCCAACTTGCGGTCCGGCCAGCAAGGACGAGCGACCGGAATGCAAGATACACTGCGGCAACCAGCGCGATACTGAGGAGAAAGAGCCAGGCCGAACGCGCTGTACCAGGCTTTCTCAACGACGCAAGCAGCATGAACACCAGCAAAGGGAACACGATCGCCGCCTCCTTGCAGAGCAAGGCGAGGGCGAACGATGCGACCGCGGCCGCACCGGTGCCCGGGCCGGGCGCATCCCGGAATCGAATGACCAATAGCATGGCTACCAAGAGAAAGGCCGACATTAGTAGGTCGGTACGGCCAGAGATGAAGGCGACCGACTCAACATGCGCCGGGTGCAGGGCAAAGAGCAAGCCACCGGCAAGCAGGGCTGAGCCGTTCCCGACGCCAAGCAGGCGCGCGAGGACCAGTGCGACCAGGCCGGCGACTAGGCAGTTGAGTAGCACGTTTGTCAAGTGGAATCCGAGTGGGTTGCTACCCCAGACGCGCCGTTCAACCCAGTACGTCAAAGCGACAAACGGCCGGTAGTACCCCTCGCTTCTGCTGTCCGGCCAGAAGGCCTGACCGAAGAGCGCCGTCGGATTCGTTGTTCGCAGGTTTCGGTTCTCGGTGATGAGCATCTGGTCATCCCAGACAAAGTCGTAGCGCAAAGTCGGCAGATAGACCAAACCGGCTGAAGCAACGAGCAGAGCGACAATGACGAGGCGCCTGCGGTTATCCGGCACCATTGCCACCTGGGTCGAGTTTCGAACTCGGAACTACCTCACAACCAGCTTGGCGGTGCGATTATGAGCACGAAGGAAATAGACACCGGTACCAAGGAAGCGGGGCAGCTGCAGGCTGGTGCCCGATTGAACAAGGCCGGTGACCGACCGACCGGCAAGGTCGCAGAGCAACACCGGCTCATTGTCCCACGGCCAAACGATTCGCGCTCCAGCAGAAACCACGGTCGGAACTATCGGCCGATTCCGGTCGCGGAGCGTGGTCTGCTTCTCGCCGACACCGACCTGGGCCCACTGGTACAATCCGGTTCGGCACATGTCGAACTGGTATGTCGGCCACTCCCAGCTCATCCGGCTGAGCGGCACTCCGGCTTTCCAGACGTAGACCCACATCGAGCTGCCGTAGGCTGAGACCGCAACGATGTCGAGCGAGTCGTCGCCGTCAACGTCGGCGATGCTGGCGCCGTTAAGATAGGTAAAACCCTTGGGCCGCAGGGGCCAGCCAGAAACGACACCGCCATCATGGTGCAAGGCATGCAGGTACCCGGTCGTGTCATCGCTGGCAACGAGATTGCTTGTGCAAAGAGCCTCCAAGTCGCCATCGCCGTCAATATCGGCAACTGCGATATCGCCTTCAGCCGAGCCGCCGTTCGGGTCCACATACGGAAACCCGGGCAAGACCGATGCATCATCGTCGAACGCGTAGAGCACATCGGCCGGTGCGCCCATGATTCCGGCCAGCCCGTCAAGCACCTTCAGGTCACCGTTGCGATACAAGTCGGCAACGGTCGGCGGGCAATAGGTCCAGCGCGAAAACGCACGCGGCCAGCCGGCAAGCAGTGTGCCGTCGTGACGCCAGACGCAGCACGCGCCGTTGCGGTGCATGCCGGCAATAATCTCCAAGGTATCATCCCCGTCAACGTCGGCCAGGGCCGGCGACTGGTAGGAGAAGTAGCGACCAGTCGGGTTCACCTGGGGCCAGCCCGGCAGCAGCGTGCCGTCAGGCCGGAAGACGTAGATTGAGTTGTACGAGCAGTAGACGATCTCCTTGGCCCCGTCAAGGTTGATGTCGCCGACCGCAGCTCCGGTCGCCGGCACGTGGTCGAGCGAGCAAGGCCAGGCACCAGGAAAAGGCTGGCCCCAATGGTTCAGTACGTGCAGGTGGCCAATCGGGTAGTCGCGCTCGCCGACAATCACCTCCAGAGTATCGTCGCCGTCAAGGTCAACGAGCGTCGGCGTGTCGCTGAAGTTGCCGCCGACCAGCCCGCTGAACGGCCAGCCCGACTTGACGGTTCCATTCGGGGCAAAGAGATAGACCCGGCCGCCGCTGGTCATGCCTCGGGTCGCCACGGCAATCTCGTACTGGCCGTCCCGGTCAACATCGGCCACAGCCGCGGCGTACTGGCCCATACCGGTCATCGTCTTGGGCCAGCCCGGAAAAGGCGTGCCGTCGTAACGCCAGACGTGCAACTGATTGGCGGTTGATGGTCGGACCACCTCCAGCCGGCCGTCACCATCCAAGTCGGCAAGCGCGACGCCGCGCGCCGGCCCGAACTGCGCGTCGCTGACCACCATCACCGGCCATCCGGGCATCAGCGGCAACTCATCGTTCACTACGGTTGCGAACGGCAGGGCCGCCTCGACCAAGCTATTCCTGGTTGGAACCGGGTCGGTCGCATCTGATACCGAAATCACCATGCCGTTGGCCGGCACGACGACGTACAGAATCATGATGAGCTCAAACATACTGCCTCCTATCGCTGACGGTTAGCAAAACTCAAAACGGCTCTTGAAATGGCGCAGGCTTAAGTCTTGACCGAACGTCACCCGGACATCAGGAATGCGCTCGCGGTGGTCGAGCAGCACCTTGACCGCCTCGGCCGCGGCAAATAGGTCCTGGTCCTCGTAGACCAGCCTCGGCACCGCAGCCCGGACATTGTTGACCCGTGGGTCAGGCCCAATCTCCTGTCCGTCCCTGAATCGGCCGAATGCATATGCTCCCAGCTCACAGAATCGGTGACCGGCCAAGAGAAGCAGCGCAGTAAAGGCGATGCCCCTGAATCCCGAGTCTGGGCCGAAGAACTCATCCATCTCGATATACACCGCGGAGCCGCCTACCGGCTGGATAACTGGAACACCCAACGCGGCGAGCCGGGCACCGAACCGCTCAACTTGCTCGGTGCGATAGGCCAGATACCGCTCATCAACCACGGTACGCAGCCCTTGGCAGATTGCCTTTAGATCTCGACCGGCAAGGCCGCCATAGGTCGGATGGCCCTCCACCATAATCTGGTGGTCGGTCAAGAGTCCGGGCAGAGCCGGATAGCGAACCACGAACCTAGCCCCGGGCTTAAGCACCAGTGCCCCGCCCATGTTCGCCAGTCCGTCCTTCTTGAAGCTAATGTGAAACCCATCCACGTGGCTGAACATTTCGTGGACGATCTCGGCTACGCCGCGCGCGCCGTAGCCGAACTCGCGCTGCTTGACGAACCAGGCGTTCTCGGCAAACCGGCAGGCATCGAAGAAGAACGGCACGTCATGCTGCCGGGCCAGCGACGATACCGCTTGAATATTCTCCATCGAGACCGGCTGGCCGCCGCCGGTGTTGTTCGTAATGGTAAGATAGACCAATGGCACCAAGGGCCGACAGCGCTCAAGCAGTTGGGCCAGCGCCTCAAGGTCCATGTTGCCGCGAAAACCGAACCTCGAATCGCGGCGCCGATGCTCTACACATGGCAGATTCAAGGGCACCAAGTTCGCCGCTTCGAAGTTGCCCTCGGTTGTATCGAAATGCGAATTGGACGGCACAATCAGAAAACCCCGGCCCGGATGCCTGACCTTCTTCAGCACCTGCTCGCGCAACTCCGCATCAAGCCGGCTGACCAAACTTGCGGCCTGCTCAGCCGTAACCTCGGGCAACAAAGTCCGGGCAAGAACCGATGCCAGTGCATGCTCGGCGGCTCGGCCCTGGTGGAAAAGAAACATACTCTCCGGCCCGTGCTCGGGCATCTGCCAGTCCGGGCCGAAAGTCCGGGCAAGCTGGTCCTTCAGCTCGTAGTACCCCTCATTCGAACCATAGGCCTCATCACCAAGCAACAGGCAAGCCCATTGCTCCATCGTCATGGTCGTGGTTCCGGAGTCGGAAAGCAGGTCGCAGCCCGGAATCCGGTGGGCCGGAAACCCAAACACATTCTGTCCGACCTGCTGTAGTAGACCACGGCGCTCATCGAAATCACCAATCGCGCACGGTCGGAACCGGACAACGGCGTTACGATACGGCCGGGGCCGGCAGTACTCGGCCAGAGCGCGCGGCGGGCAATCTAGCTTGCGGAACTTGCTGACAAAGAAGTCAAAAGCGTCATCTCGCATGGTATGGTTGCTTGACGATTCTACTGCCCGGACCCGGGCAGTCAACCGACGCTGCTCGCCATCTGGAAATCCGGGGCTGTCCCTTTAGTCTGTGCGGAACATGGGACTGTCCCGGGATTTCCTGTCACCCTGAGCCGTCAGGCGAAGGGTCTTCGGGTTTCTACGATACTTCGGCACTGCGTGCCTCAGAACGACGAAGCGAGAACGTCCGGACTTCGAAAACCCGGGGCTGTCCCGGATTGCGCCGCGTTCCTACGCGGCGGGGACTGTCCCGAAGTTTTCGGCCGCTTTGACTTTCGACCTTTGACTCTTGACCTTCTGCCTTCGCCTGCCGTCGCGGCGGGGACTGGCCCTTGACCAATTGGAAACTGGCCGGCCGCATCGCAGGCTCATTGCCATTCGGCGTTCGAACCCGCGCGCCCCAACCGTCATTCCTCTAACGAACTGACGGACCGCACAAACATTGCCGCGCGCAAAGCCGAGACAGAAACCGCAACCCTTACCGGTTCAAACGCGCAATCACTCGGACAAAGGACCGCCTACTGAAACTCTCAAGGAATCGCGTTGTGAGCCGCTCAGGCAAATGCCTGAGCTGTCGCTTGAGGAAATGCGCGGGAAGACACACGAATCATCACCTGACCAAACGCATACGCTATCACCCCAAACAAGACTCGCGCAGACGCTCCTTCAGCCGCGTTTTGAATCGCGCTGACTCTCACGGTCTAGGATACGGCCCCGGGGTAACCCAGGTTCAGCACAAGTCAACACCAGTTCAGCACTTACCGGGCCAGAAGCGTCGTCATGTCCCAAGTTGCTCAGTCGCAAGCTCTTAGCCCACTCGATGGCCGAACTACCCTCCACGTCACTGCGAGCCGCACGAAGCTCGGCAGCCCGACGCGGACACGACCGGAATCCGCCCCGCCATACCGGCAAGATCGCAATGTCTGCCTGGGTGCTACCTGCCATCTTCTGTCAACGTCCCAGCATAGCAGCACCCTGTGCGCCGCCAACCGTGAGCCAACGACGCCATGATGTCAGCGCCTGTCCGTGCGTTCGTTGGCGACCCAAACACCCATCTCACAATGACCGCGGCGGGAGATGGACAGCGCAATCTGACCGCAACGAGCCATGCAGGATGGCACCGCCCACCGGAACTCAGGCGGTAGCAGATCTTGACTGCACATAGGGCGGGTATATAATACTTTAGATATAACTAGGGCCTCACGACTTGGACGCTAGACCCTGAGGCAACCGGGTCAGTGGCAGCAAATGGTCGAAAAGAAAAGGAGCAACAGTGCAAAGCAGGACTCGATTCGTTGTGACATTGATTCTCGCGGCCGCACTCGTGGCCGCGCCTACTGTGTCACTTGCCCAAGAGGCAACTGGAACTGCCTCCCAAGGTGCGGCCGAAGGAGAGACGGCTGGAAAGCGAGACACAAACGGTTGTCTTTGGATGGGAGGCGGCTTTCTATTCGGACTACTGGGGGTGGGTGCTGCGTACGTAATCACACCGTCCCCGCCCGCGATGCAACTGCTCGGCAAGTCCAGCGAGTATGTGGCCGCATACACCGACGCGTACGTCAGGGCTGCAAAGGGCGTGCAGACGTCAAACGCGTGGATAGGCTGCATTGTGAACGGCGTTATTGGCGGCGTTATTGGCGTCGTCTATGCAGTCGTGGTCGTAGCGGCCGCAGCGGCTGGTACCGGTTACTAGACGCCAGGCTCCGAGTAGCGGAGGAACACGCACTTCCTCCCAGTGGGCGGCTGGGTATTGAGCCGTCGCGTGATTTGAGCAGTGATACCAGAATGGAAGTGCAGCACGGTCACTAATGCCTCTCTGAAAAACACGAACGCCTACTCCTGGTGCCTCCGAGGTCGATTCAACAGCAGGAAGTCGACTGGCTGAGGCGTCGGCGACTGGCATCTTAGCACAACTGAAGGACCCTGAGGATGGCACCACTATGCAGGCCCTAGGCATCTCTGCGCTTCTGATTCTGGGTGGATATGGTGGACGGATTCCGCCTTTCAGCAGCAACTTCGTGAAGACGTCCATGGTGGATGGTCGCGCAGACACGGTCCGCGGGCGGGTCTTCTATGTAGACTCATCGTGCGTGTACTACCGCGTTACGTCGCCGGTGAATCAGTTGATGTGGTGGGCGAATCAGACGCTGTCAATCTACTATCCTGCCGAGAACACCGCATTTGTCACGGCGCGCCGTTCGACGACAAGTGGCAGCGGCATTCCCGCGCTGCCACTACCTCAAGCACGTCAAGCAGAAGGGCCGCGACAACTGGGGTATGCACCCATCGACGCAAAGGTCAGGGGCGACACGGTAATCCGAACTTGGAGACGCAAAGGCACGGGCAGAGGCGGAGTGTTGGACCTGACCATCGCGTACCACAAAGGACTGACCTTATATCAGGAACTGAGGGGAAGCAACGGAAAATTGAACGAGCGAACCGTGTTCTCCAAGCACGAGAGGCTGGACACTTTCCTGATGCCGACGCAGATTGTGACAAGTCGCTATGACGCCAGAGGAAGAGTGACGATCGAGGCCATGAACTATGCGCATCTCGACACATGCCCGGCCTTCCTTGACAGCCTCAACGCATTTCGGATACCACCCGATGCGCGTGTCAAGACGATTGAATGGTAGTCACAACCATGAACCCTCTAGTCTTCCGCGAGTACGACATCCGAGGTCTGGCTGAGACTGAGCTCACCGACAGCGAGGTGTACCGGCTCGGCCAGGCCTTTGGCACATATGTCCGTAGGCATGGTAGGCGCTCGTGTGTGGTCGGCCGGGACGTGCGCCTTTCCGGCCCGCGCATCCAACAGGCCCTGACCGACGGCATTCTCTCAACCGGCGTAGATGTGACCGACATTGGCGTCGTGCCGACCCCGGTGTTCTACTTCTCGTTCTTCCACCTCGGTGCCGAAGCCGGTGTCATGGTCACCGCCAGCCACAATCCTCCGGAGTTCAACGGGTTCAAGGTCGGGCTAGATAAGACCACCATCTACGGCGAGCAAATCCAGTGCCTGCGCCGCCTGATGGAAGAAGGGAAGTTCGACTCGGGTCGCGGCAGAATAGACGCCGCAGACATCATCCCGGCCTACATTGCCATGTGTCGCTCCAAAGTTAGGATTCCACGAGAGCTTAGTGTTGTGTTTGACCCAGGCAACGGGACAGCCGGGGCGCTGCTCGAACGACTGTTCGCCGGAACCAGGGTGAAACCGACGTTCCTCAATCTGGTTCCTGACGGCCGGTTCCCGGCGCATGTGCCCGACCCTACCGTACCCAAGCACATGAAGCAGGCCGCGGACAAGGTGCGTGAGCTCGGTGCCGACTGCGGCATCGGCTACGACGGCGACGCCGATAGAATCGGCGCGATTGACGAAACCGGCGCGACCATCTACGGCGACCGGCTGCTGGGCATCTGCGCCAAGGAGGTAATTGAGCACCACCCCGGCGCCAAGATCGTCTTCGAAGTAAAATGCTCTCAAGGTCTAGTCGAGTACCTGAAGGCCATCGGCGGCATACCCCTCATGTGGAAAACCGGTCACTCGCTCATCAAGGCCAAGATGAAAAGAGAAGGCGCGCTGCTCGCCGGCGAGATGTCCGGCCACATGTTCTTCGCCGACGACTACTACGGCTACGACGATGCCATCTTCGCCTCCTTGCGGCTACTGCGCATCATGGCCGAAACCGGCAGGAAGCTCTCTGAACTCGCAGCCGAGATGCCCCAGTACTTCGCCACCCCGGAAATCCGCGCCGACTGCCCGGACGACCTCAAGTTCAAGGTAGTCGCCGAACTGCGCGACTATTTCAAGAGTCGCTACGAGGTCATTGACATAGACGGTGCCCGGGTCGTGTTCCCGGACGGCTGGGGACTGGTGCGCGCCTCGAACACCCAGCCGGTGCTTGTGCTCAGGTTCGAAGCCCGGACTGCCGAGCGCCTGCCCGAAATCGAAAGCATCTTCTTTGACCAGCTCCGCCGATTTCCCCAAGTCAAGCTGCCCGAGAGGACATGACGCCGCCCACTCGTCGTACCTCACCTCTTCCCTGCGCCTGAGTTCGTGCCCTCATGGGCTGGCCCCTGAAGACCTGCCCCCAGCTCTTCCGCCGCTGCGTCGAGCACTTCCGTCTGCTCGAAGACCACGAGTCGGTCGTGGTCGGTGTCTCAGGCGGCTCGGACAGCCTGTGCCTCTTGCACCTGCTCCACGAGCACAACCTGCGCTACCACAAAGATTGGACCATCCACGCGGTCCACATTGACCCGGGATTCGACGGCTGGAGCTCAAGACGCGTGGTACGAGCCTGCGCACGAATGGGGCTTGACTGCCGGGTTGTGCATCAGGCTGGTCCGGGTCGCACCGACAAACGCAGCCCGTGCTTCCTGTGTGCCCGGGCGCGACGCAAGGCGCTGTTCACTGTCGCGGCCGAGCTCAACTGCCGCAAGCTCGCCCTTGCCCACAACATGGACGACGTGAATGAGACCTTCCTCCTGAACCTGCTCTACACCTCGTCCGGCGCGGCCATCGTCCCGCGCCAGGTGTTCTTCGGAGGGAAGCTGGTCGTGATAAGACCGCTGTACTACGCGAGCAAAGACCTCATCCGTCGCTACCTCGCGGCCCACGCCATCAGGCCGGTACGCAACCGCTGTCCATACGAGCGCGCAAGCATTCGCGTCCGGGTTCGGCGCATTCTTGAACGGCTCTATCGGACAAGCCCCCGCACCCGCACCAATCTCTTCTGGGGACTGCACAACCTCAAGCCCGAGTATTTACCCTCCAAACCGGTACCCTGACCCGGCCACGCCGGCACGGTAACACGCTGACCCAGGATATCCATGCTTGACACCGGGTTCTGAAGCTCTAGCATGTTACCAGGAGGTCCCAGTGAAAACCACATCCGCAGTACTGACCTGCCTGCTTTGCCTCGCCCTTGTCCCAGCGGCCCAGGCCCAGTGGCTGGAACAGACAATCTTGTTCGGCGGCGCCCGCCGACCGCAGAATCTCGTCTACGCCTCGGGCAGCAGCTCGGTTTACGTCGGCGGCGACTCGGGCAACTCGGTTATCGTCATTGACGGCACATCAAACAGCCAAATCCTGACCATCCCGGTAACTTCTACGGTCAATGCCCTCTGTTACAATCCGACGAACAACATGGTCTATGCCATCCACCGCTCGGTTGACAGCGTATCTGTGATTGACGCCGGCGCCAACGCGGTGGTTGCCACGCTACCGACCGCCAGCGGTCCCTGTGCCGCAGTCTGCAATCCGCGCGGCAACAAGGTCTACATCGCCAACTACGTCAGCACCAGCGTGACCGTCGTTGACGGCGCGACGAGCCAGGTTCTGCGCCACGTGCCGGTTGGCCTGACGCCCCATGCCCTTGCTTATGACACGGTTGACAACCGCGTCTTCGTCGCCAACAAGAACGCGGGGACGCTCTCAGTGATTGACTGCGTCGCCGACACCGTACTCGCAACGATCGCAGTCGGCAGCCAGGCCGCAGCCGTTTGTTACAACCCGCGTGACAACAAGGTTTACGTTGCCGACTACCAGCGCGACACGGTTCGGGTGGTAGACGCCGCAAGCAACACCGTCATCGCTTCCCGGCCGGCCGGTTCGCGGCCGGTCGCGCTCAGTTACAACCACCGGAACAACAAGGTCTACTGCGGCAATGAACTGAGCCGGACACTGACCGTGATTGACGGTGCGTCGAATGCGGTTGTCGCGACCGTCCGGGTTGGCCGCTACCCCCGTGCCCTGGTTTGCGACACGGTCAACAACCGCGTCTTCTGTGCCTGCGAGCTCTCCGACACCGTCTCGGTCGTCAGCGGTGTAACCAATGCCGTTATCGAGTCGGTCGCGGTTGCCGACGAACCGGCGGCGCTCTGCTTCAACCCGGACGCAGGCAAGGTCTACTGCGCCAGCCGCACCGGCAACGCGGTGACCGTGATGGATGGCCGTACCGGTACGGTTCTCGCAGTGCTTTCGAGCTGGGTCCAGCCCCAGGCCCTCTGCTACAACGAGACCGGACGCCGGCTCTATTCGGCCAACCGGGCGGTCGACTCGGTCGCGGTGATTGACTGCCGGACCAACGCCATCGTCGCCAATGTCCCGGTCGGTCGCGAGCCGAGCGCACTCTGCTGGAATGATTCAAGGAACAAGGTTTACTGCGTCAACTACGCCAGCTCGGACGTGACGATTATTGACGGCTCGTCAAGCAACGTCGTCGCCGTGCCCAAGGTCGGTGGTGCACCGCTTGCGGTTTGCTACAATCGGACTGCGGACAAGGTCTACGTCGCGAGCCGAACCCGACGCGCGCTCAGCGTCATCTCCGGCGCGCTCGACACAACCATCGCCTCAATCCCAGTCGGCAACACGCCGGTCGCGCTCTGCGTCGCTCCGGAACCGAACCGAGTCTACTGCGCCAACGGACTGAGCCGGAGCGTATCGGTCGTCAACTGCGCGCCCGACACGGTCTGCGCCATGGTCGCGGTCGGTGACACGCCGGTCGCGCTCTGCCACAATCCGCAGAGCAATCTCGTATTCTGTGCCAACCGCGAGTCGTACACGGTGAGTATCATTGACGCACTGGGCGACTCACTGGTCACAAACGTGGCCGTGGGCCGGGAACCGGTCGCGCTGGTCCACGTGCCCGAAGGCAACGTGGTTTACTGCGCGAACCGCGCCGGCTCCGACCTAACCGTAGTTGACGGCACGACCGGACAGTGGATTGCAACTGTCCCGGTGGCGCCGCAACCGACCGGCCTGCTCTACAATGGCGCAAACAAAACCGTCTACTGCCGCCATTCGGACGGCACAGTCACCGTTGTTGACGCCCGATACCATACGGTTCGAAGCATCCTTCAGGCCGGTCTGCAGCCGGTTGACATGGCGTGGCATCCGCCCGACAACCGGGTCTATGTCGCCAACTACGGCAACTCTTCAATCTCGGTCTTCCGTGACAGCATGGTCGGCATCGCCGAACTGCCTGCCCGGCGTTCGGGTTCGTGTCTCACTCCGACCCTTGCCTGCCGGACGCTCACACTGGCTTCAACAGCCGGCGGGACCGAACACGCTGCCTTACTCCTCGACGCAGCAGGCCGTGCGGTTCTGCGGCTCAAACCCGGCCCCAATGATATCTGCCTACTCCCACCCGGTGTCTACTTCATCAAAAGCCCTGAGCAGATAGCCCGAATCACCATCAACCGCTGACCGCTTGGCATAGCGACGCCTGCCTGGTCGTCGTAGCCGTAAGGCTAATTGACCAGAACGAGCTTTCGCGTCTGGGTCGTGCTTCCGGACACAAGCCGGACAAAGTACAGCCCGGCCTGGATTCGTCGTCCAGACTCGTCGCGCAGGTCCCAGCTCCGTTCTCCGGTCTTACCCGGACGTATTGTTCGGACGATGTTGCCCAGTGCATCAAAGACCGCAGCTTCAACGTCTGGATCGGCCAGCAGAAGAACCGCGCCATTGCTCAACCGCACCGTTGTTGGGAACCGAAGCGCACCTGACAGCGGCAACCCGACCGTCTCCTCGACTCCGCCGAACATCACCCGGAATGACCAAGCACCGGCCCACGAGCCCCAGCCGAACCGATTGTGAGCACGGGTCATCCACTTGTAGGTCCGGTTGCGTTCAAACAAAGTATCGGGTAGCGAACAACGCACCGTGGTTCCGAGCTGACGCCAGATAGTATCAACCCCGAGAATCAGCTTGAACTCGACACTGTCGCACCGGGTTCGGGTCGAATCCACAACCAGCACGACCGGCGGGTTCTGAATGGGTAGACCATTAGGCGGCGCCAGATGGGTCGGCGGCATCGGCTCACGCTGGAGCCGGAAGTTGCCGAACGAGCCGTCGCCGGCAGTGTAGGTCGCGCCCGAGTACTGCTCGAGTCGCAGCCGATTCGTGTCGCTGCTCGTCAGCATCTCGGGGACATACCAGGGATAGGAGCCGTTGTCCGGTACGTCGTCGGCAATCTGCTGCCAATCTCGGCCGCCATTCTGCGACAAGTAGATATCAACTGCCGTGCCCTGATGGCCGTAGTTGTTCCAGGTGATGTAACAGGTGTCGCCGACGTAAATCACCTCTCCCCGGCCGTTCGAGTTGTAGTTCGTGTCACCCTTGGGATAGACCAGGTGCAACTGATGCGGGTCGCCGCCGCTCGGGTTGACCGCCGCAACATGGGCCCAGTCCGGCCCCGAATGAGACCACCAAGCCGCAGGCTGCCACCAGGTATTGTGCACATACAGAAACTGGTCTTCGGTCCGGTAACCGAAGCAGGCGAGCGAGTGCCGCTCCCAAGTCGCGGACCAGACCATCGGCCGGCCCGAGTCAATCTGGGCGGTAATCGTGTCCCAAGCCCAGTCGTTCCATTCCGCGCCCATGACGTCGGTCACCTCGAACGAGTAGCCGTTGTCCGCGCCGACGGTTGCCAACCCGGGCGCAATGTACGGCAGATAAGTCCCGCCGTAGCTTGTGTCGGTGTACATCGCCAACGCGCATTCCCGCTGGAGGTTCGGTATCTGCCAGTCCGGTTCGTTCTCCACATTGTCGCGGCGCTGGGCATACCAGTCGACCAGCCGGCCGTAATCACGGGTGCGGTCAAGGTAGCCGAGGACCATCGCGCCTGAAGTTGGCGTGCAGCCGTAGCTCCAGTCGTAGAACGGCGCCCGGTTCGCATCCGGAACGTAGACGGTAGCGCAACCTAGCCCTGGTCCGGCCAATGCCTTCTCCCACCGGCGGCGATGGTACTCGTGGGCCGCCGCTTCGTCTACCGGATATTGCCGCTCCAGCTCGGCTCGGGCCGTTGCCACGTAGCGGGAAAACTCCTCTCGTGACCGCCAGACCCGACCCAAATGCTCAGACAGCACGACATGCTGACCGACTCCGTTCCCGAACTCAAGGTAAGTGCTTGGCCAGATAAAGTAGAGCCGCGTGAGCCGGGCGTCAACACCGAGCATCGTTTGGGCTACGTCGAGCGCCGGACGCGCCAGCGCATAGTACTCGGAACTGCCGTAGCCGAACCGGTACACCGGCGGCCGGTCATACCGGGCCGAAACCAGCACGTAGCAGTAAGGCGAAGTCCAGCGTGCGAGGTCGGCACCGGGCGTCAGGGTCTGGCGCTGGGCAAGCACCTCGTCGGCGACCTGGGTGTAGTCCGGAAACTCACCGCCGTCGGTTCGGAAATGAAACATCCACGCCGCGGTCGCTCCCGACTCGTCAACGTACGGAACGACGGTACCGACCCGCGCTCCCGGAAACTCAGCCTGGGCGCGGCCCAAAGCGACCGAGGCCGCCACATCAAACGGAACCGCGCGGGGCGGCACCCCGCCGCTCTCCGGCAGCGGCATGGCCGACGCAAAAACAGAACAACTTAACAGCCCAACCAGTGCTCTCAGTATCATCCGTTCCTCTCTTCGGGTCCAACGTCACTCATTGGTCTTATCCTCACAGACTGCGCAGCAGCGCGGCCAAAGTCCGCACCGGGATTCCGGTCCCGCCGACCGGCGTGTAGTCCCACTCTTCCTTGGCGAACGACGGCCCGGCAATGTCGAAGTGAACCCACGGTATCCCGTCCGCAACAAACTCCTTGAGAAACAGCGCAGCGGTAATCGTGCCGCCCGAACCGGGCTTGCCGATGTGCTTCAAGTCGGCCACCTTGCTCTTGAGCTGAGTCTTGTATCGGTCGGGCAGGGGCAGTTGCCAGAAAAACTCGCCCTGTTCCCGTCCCAACCGGACCAAACGATCAATCGTCTTCTGATCAGTGCCGAGCAGTGCCGAGTACTCATCGCCGAGTGCGACAACACACGCCCCGGTAAGAGTCGCCACATCAATCATCAAGTCCGGCTTCAACGTCGAGCCGTAGGCGAGACAATCGGCCAGCAGGTGTCGTCCTTCGGCATCGGTCGAGATGACCTCGGCGGTCTTGCCGTTGTAGTGGCGGATTATGTCGCCCGGCTTCTGCGCACCGCCGCCGGGCATGTTCTCGGCCAGCGGCGCGAAACCGTGGACCGTCACCGGCAGGTCGGTCGAACCGAGCCACTTAAAAAGACCGAACACCGAAGCCGCACCGGCCATGTCGTCTTTCATGTACTCCATGCCGTTGGCCGGCTTGATCGACAACCCGCCCGAGTCGAAGGTAATGCCCTTGCCGATGACGACCACCGTCTTCTTCGACTTACCGGTCGGCGTGTAAGTCAGATGCACGAGGCAGGGCGGCTGATGCGACCCGGCGCCGACGCGCAGAATCCCGCCCATGCCGAGCCGCTCCAGCTCGTCCTTGTGTATCACCTTGACGGCGATGCGCCCCTTTCGTGCCAACGTTTGAGCAATCTCGCCCATCTTCTCGGGCGGCTTCAGACTGGACGGCTCATTGACAAGGTCGCGCGTGAAGCAGACCGCTTCGGCCAAAACCGCCGCCTCGTCCGCGGCGCGCTTCAGCGCTGCCGGAACCGGCCGGTTACCAACGACTACCAGCACCAGCTCGGCGGCCGGCTTGGGGTCGTCCGGCTTGGGCGTCAGGTGGCGAGTGAAGCGATAGCTCCCCAGAATCGCACCTTCGACCGCGGCCGAAACCAACTCCGCCGGAGCGAATCGTCCCGCCCGTCCCTCGGGCATGAGCAGCCCGACCGTTTCCGCACCAATCTCCTCGGCGCGCTTCAACGCCTTGGCCGCGGCGACTCGAATCGTGTCAAGCTCGGCCTCTTGGCGCTTGCCCAAGCCGGAGAGTATCAGCTTGCCTGTCCCGGCTGCACTGCGCATCAGTATCGTCTTCTTCGTCTGGCCGGAGAACCGCTCCTCGGCGGCAACTCGGACGAATTCGGCTCCCTCATCCCGAGTCATGCCGATCGGCGTCTTGTCGCCTTCGAACATGAAGGCAGCCAGCACCCGTCCGGTCCACGACTTGCGGGTCATCAGCGTTATCTTCACGTTGTCTCCTTTGTACTTGGGATTGTCGGAATCTGAATCTTATGGCCCCACCACCGTCGGTCAACCCGCGCCGCGCTCGGGTAAGTACCGATCAAGCCCGGCCACGCTACTCGATCCAATCAACATCATCGAGACCCAAGTCAGCTCGGGTGACGTTGCCCATCACAACCATAACATAGCTGCCCGGCCGCAGGTGGTCACGCGCTGCCTGAGCCAAATCCTCGACTGTCAGTGCCTCGACTCTGGACGGAAACTTCTCCAGCCAGTCCGTACCGAGGCCGTAGAGCTCGGCGGTCGCGGCCTGATACGCCTTACCTTGACTTGAACTGTAAGTAAGCGGAAAACTGCCGGTGTAGTAGTTGCGAGCCTTCTCTGCTTCCTGCCGGTTCGGGCCGTGTTCGTGCATCAGGCTTATCTCCTGAAACATCTTTCCGATCGCCTCCCTGGGACGCGTGGTCTGGACCGAGGCACGGAATGCGCCCTGCAGCCGCTGCCGGTCAAAGTAGCAGCGGACGTCATAGGCAAGCCCGGCCTGCTCGCGCACGGCGCTGCCCAGCCGGGACGACATCGCGCTGCCGCCAAGAACATAGGCCATCAGCCGGGTTGCGAGCATGTCCGGGTCGGAAATCCGCGTGCCCGGATGCCCGAATACGACATAGGTCTGGTTCATGTCCGGCCGGGTGATGAGCTTCACCTGCGGCCGTGGCGGGAAAGTAAGCTCGGGCACAGCCGCTACCGGCACGGAACCAGCCCGCCAGCCACCGAACCGAGCCTGCACCCGCTCGAGCAGGTCGGCACGGCGCACGTCGCCGACCACGACCAGAAAGCAGTTATTCGGCCGGAAGAACGTCGCGTGGTATTGAACGATGTCGTTGCGCGTCACAAGCCGCAACGTGATAGTATCGCCGGTCGGCTGGTTCGCATAGGGATGGCGGCCAAAGAGCAGGCGATTGAACTCGTGTCCGACCAGGTATGCCGGCATGTCAAGTCGCGAGCTGACTGCGGAAAGGTTCTGCGTACGGGCGAGTTCAAGCTCCTTTGGGTCAAATGCCGGGTTGAGCACCGCATCGGCAACAAGGTCAAGGGCGACGTCCAAATGGTCGGACAATGCTCGGATACCGACTATGGAATGGTCCTGGTCCGCGCTACCCGAGAAAGAAGCCCCCAAAAACTCCACAACGCTGGTGACTGAGTCGCCCGACATTGTCTTCGTGCCGCGCGTCAGCAGATAGGCAGTCAGGTTGGCCGTGCCCGCCTTGCCTTCCGGGTCTACCGCCGACCCGGACCGACAGACCAAGTCGAGCCGGACCGTCGGCAACCGGGAATCTTCATAGGTAAGCACGATGAGCCCGTTAGGCAGAGAATCACGGTACAGCGGCAGCGACCAAGCCGAACTCAGGCTGCCAAACAACGAGACCAAAGCGATAGCCGAGTGTCTCATCGAGCCTCCCCTACTTCGGCCAACAACAAGCCGACCGTGCGACGGTCCGGCCTCAGATGCTCCCGGCAGAAGTCGCGCACCTGTTCTCGTGTCACCGCACTGATGCGACTGGGATAGTCTCGGAACGACCGCCAGCTACCCGAGGTGATTTGGCTCGTGGCAAGGAAGTAAGCCATATCCGAGATGTCATCCCGCTCAAACATGCTCGCGGCGATGACAACGTTACGAATCCGCTGAAGCTCCCGCTCGGAAACCGACTCTTTGCCCATGCGCGCCAGCTCTTCTTCAACGACCTGCTCGATGCGGGGAATGGCCTCCTCTGACACCGGCTGGATTGAAATGCGGACAAGGCCCGGGTCGCGCTCGGACGAGCCGCCGCACCAAACCGACGTGGCAAGACCAAGCTCAGTCACCAACCGACGGTAGAGTCTTGAGCTGCGCCCGCTGCCGAGGATTCCGGCCGCCACCTCAGCGGCATACCAGGCTGAGTCGCGGATACCGGGCGAGTGGAACCCGACGAGCATCCTCGGCACCGACACCCGACGCCTAACAGTAACCCGGCGCTCGCCGGTCTGCGGCGGCTCCAAGTCGTAGTAGTCGGCTCGCGCGACCGGCACGCCCTTAATTCGGCCGAAGTACTGCTCGGCCTTTGCCCGGACCTCTTCCGGCCGGACATCACCGCTCACGACCAAGAGCGCGTTGGCCGGGTTGTAGTGGCGCCGGTACCAGTCGCGCACCGCCTCGACCGTAAACCGGCGGACATCGTCCGACCAACCGATGGTCGGGTTGCGCTGCGGATTGGCAAGAAATGCGGTCGCCTCAAACGCCTCCCAGAGTGCCGACGTCGGCCGATTGTCGCCGAGCCTCCGTTCCTCGGCGACAACCTGATGCTCGCTGGCAAACTCCGAGTCGGGGAAAACACACCGCGCCATCCGCGCGGCCTCCAGTTTCAGCCCCAGTTCCCACCGGTCCCGGGCGAAGTTCTCGTAGTAGCCGGTGTAGTAGGTCGAAGTGAAGCCGTTGTTGTTACCGCCGGCCGAATCAACAATTCGGTCAAAATCCCCGGGCCGGTAGATGTCGGTTCGCTTGAACGTCATGTGCTCAAGCATGTGCGAGATGCCGGTCAGACCAATCGGTTCGTCATAAGAGCCGACCCGGTAGTACACATTGACCGAAACGACCGGAGCCGAGGAGTCAACGTAGACAATCACCTCAAGTCCGTTCCTCAAAGTGAACTCCGTAACCCGAGCCTCGAGGTCTTCTGCCATGTCTATCGCCCGAAGCCGGCCTGCGGCGAACGCCAGCAGGAACGCCGTCATCAATAGTCTGTGAAAGGAGTGCCTCACCGCCGGCTACCTGACAACCACAACCCGCGAGCGGGCCCGGGCACGTCCGAGACCGTTCGGCTCAACTCGCTCAATGAAGTAAACCCCGGCCGCGAGCCGCGCGACGTCGTTAGCCCCAGACCGAAGCGTGAGAAGCCGCCGGCCGGCAGCATCAAGCAGAACTGCACAAGGCCGCGTGTCTCTGTCTTCTCCCTTTATGCCGGAAGACCGCAAGTAGAGGACACCCCGCACTATGCTCGATCCGGCCCAAACCTGCCTCTCCCCTGCCGGTCCTCGACCCTCGGCTAGGCCCGTGAAGTTCACCCCCTCGACCGCATCAAGGTAGAAAGTCCCGGAAGCGGTCAGTCGAACAAACCGCACACTATCCAAACCGACCGCGCCCAGGTCAAAGCCGGTCTGGGCGCTGTTGGCCGTGCCGATGTTCGTCCACGATCCCTGCCATGAATTCGCACCCTGAACACTCGCCGTCCCGGTGCCGGAAGACCGGTAAACCACCAAGTCGTTCCCCGGACCGTTACAGACCGGCCGGCCCATGTCGAGACAGATGGTCTTGGCGTTGTCGAGCTGAAACGAAACGCCGTCGCTCGGCCCCAGCGTTCGAACCGGATAGGTGCGGTTGCTGGTCGAGTTGACGTAACTGCACCAGACCAACCGATGGGCGAACAGCGGCGCGGTCTCGTCTGGTGTCATCCGGACCTCAAACGTAACCGACGAGTCACCGGAATTGGGCACGACAACTCCGGTAATGGTCGTGTCTAGATACCCGGGCGCGCGCAACGTCACCGAGTAAGTCCCGGGCAGGTAAAACCGGTGGAAGTCGCCCAACTCAGGATGGTTGTAGCTCGGCCAGTTTGCCGGGTGAACCCAGACTTGGCAGTGAACCGGCAGTCCGGTTGTGGCATCGGTCACGACGCCGTGGATTCCCTGACCCGCGCGATGGAAAAACTCCAGCATCGCCGGTCGGTTTCGGTTGAACGTCGGATCAATCTCCGAAGCCGGTGGTGTCTTCTGCATATGCACCTCGATTGACCAGCCCATCATACCGTAACCATAGTCGAAATCCTTAGTCGAGCCGTTGATTGGATACATCCCCTGATAGCCCTGACCGTACTCGTAACCTGTGGGCACATTGTAGCGCTGCGAAAGAAAATTGATGAGACGCCGCTCTGGTATCGAGTCGGGCGAGTAGCTCCACGGAAACGAGATGTACTCTGTACCGGCATGGAATGAGACGAACATCACCATCGGATTGCGCCAGATATGGGCCAGCACAGCCCGGTTCTCAGGCTCGCTGAAAGCCGACGCGCCCTGGCCCGACTCACCGCCCCACATCCAACCCCAATTCCGGTTCAAATCAACGTTGTTACCATTGTAGCGACGGGCTGCAACGTAGCCGTCGGGATTGTACATCGGCAGCAGCCAGATTTCGCGGGTGTTCACCAATCGAGTCACCAGCGTGTCGGTTCCATAGTTGTTGAGCAGATACTTGGCCATTTCAAAGGCAACGGCCCAGGCGATCTTCTCATCGCCGTGAATCGCCCCTTCGAAATGAACCGCGGGCTCGTTCTCATGGACACTCGGATTGTCCGAGAACTTCAGCGCCAGCAGCAGCCGGCCGCCGAACGAGGTTCCCAATGTCTCCAAACGACAGATGCCCGGATTATTCGCCGCAATCGCCTGCATGCTGTCAACAAAACCGTCATAAGTGAGATACTGCCCGAACTCGATGCCGGCCTTGAAGTTTGCCTCATAGAGGTCGCTCACTCCCGGCACGACCGGCTCGACGGCGAAACCGGCGTCCCGAAGCGACGCCTGCACCTGCTCAGTCGCCTCGGCGATGACGCCTTCGGCGCTGACATAATCAACCAACGCCCCGGCCGCCTCGACCGCGCGCACATCAGCACGACTTGCGCTTCGAACCAAAACCAAGTCACGCGCCTCTTTGGCCAAAACCGCGCCTGCCAGCATCAACCAGCCGACAACCAGCCTCAACATTGTTACTCCTTTCTGCAACTGCGCTGACACTCGGATGGAAATCCGGGACTGTCCCTTTAGTCTGTGCGGAGCATGGGACTGTCCCAGGATTTCACTGGCCGCAAGACCACCTCTGCCGTCCCGCCCCGACTACTTGCCGAGCAGATCGTCAAGCTTCCGCAGCAACTGCTCCCGTGTCAGCAGCTTGGTGAGATAGGCATCGGCGCCCGCGGCCATCGCCTTGTCCAGATTCTCCCAGTCGTCCTGCGCGGTCAGCATGATAACCGGTGATTGGAACGTCCTATCGGCCTTAAGCGCGGCCAGAACCTGATGCCCGCTCATCCCCGGCATTTCCACGTCGAGCAGAACCGCATCCGGCGGGTCGGACTTGACCAAGTCAAGCGCGGCCTGCCCATTGCCGGCCTCGCTCACCCTGTGCCCCGCAGGCTGAAGCAGCCTCTTCACCAACAGCCTGATACCGGGCTCGTCATCTACTACCAGGATATGTTTGGGACTCATGGCTGAAAGTGTAGGCAGCGAACCCGGCCCAGTCAAGCCGGCCGGTCATCCCGGAACTGACATTGGCCTGCGAACCTCGCGCCGAACACGGAAGGCTTGGCGCCTATTGAAACCTCGTCCGGCTGCCTGGACCTTGTGAGTGCTATAGGATTAACGCAGTGCTGAGAGTGCTAGTTGACAATAAGGCTGTCTCGCCTTCAAATGGTAGTGAAATAATGTCCGAAATGGTCTACCATCGAAAGGAGACAGCCATGACCGTTACCAGCCTAATCCAGAGGCGCTCGACAATCAAGTCCGACACCCTCGTTGTTGGAGTCGATGTCGCCAAGTTCAACCATGTCGCCCGCGCCATCCTGCCCGGTGGCTCGATAAGCCAGCCATTCGGCTTCCCCAACAGCCGGGAGGGGTTTCAGTCCCTGTCGGATGTGATCAAGACCTGGAAACCGACCCCGACCTCAGCCGTTGTCGTCGGGGTAGAGTCGACCGGCGTCTACTGGATCAACCTTGCCCGCTGGCTGACAGACCAAGGCTACCGGGTAGTCCAAGTCAGCGGTCTGTATGTTCATCGCGCCAAGGAACTGACCGACAACAGTCGCGGGACGAATGACGGCAAAGACGCCTTCCTGATTGCCGACCTTGTTGCCCAGGGGAAGTACCTGGGCTTTGTCCAGCCTGCCGGTGTGCTGGCCGACCTGCGCCAGTTGGTCGGGTTGCGGCAGCGGCTGGTGCAGGAACGTGCTGCCCGGTACAATCTGCTGCACCAGTCGGTGGATCTGCTCTTCCCGGAGTTTGCCACTGTTTTCCGGGGCGTGACCGGGTTCAGTGCACGAAAGGTGCTGTGGCGCTTTCCGACTCCGGCCGCCGTCCTGGTAAATCCACCGAACGAGATGCGTCGGCTGCTTGCCGAGGACGGTCGGGTCCGGGCGAGCGTCGCCAAACTGGCCCGGCTGCAGAATGCGGCCCGGCAGTCGATTGGTACGGATGAAGGCGCCGCCGGCCTGGAATACGCCCTCAAAGATACCCTGCTGGAACTGGATTCGCTCGATGCCCGGGTCAAACAGGTGGAAGCGGAGATTGACCGACTGCTGGCGCAGGCAGACGAGACGCCGATTCTTACCAGCCTGGTTGGACGGATGACGGCCGCCGTCATCCTGAGTGAGACCGGCGGGGTCAGGCAGTACCGCTGTGCCGCGGCGTTGTTGAAGCTCGCCGGGCTTGACCTGTACCAGATCAGCTCGGGGCAGTATCGCGGCGACCGGCACATCTCGCAGATGGGCCGGCCGTTGCTGCGGCAGGCGCTGTACCTTGCCGCCCTGCAGCACACTCACCCGGGAATGCCGTTGTATCCGCACTATACCGAGTTGCTCCGGCGAGGGAAGCCGAAGCCGGTCGCGCTGATCGCGGTGTGTTGTCGGCTGGTACGATTGCTCTATGCCTTGGTCCGGGACGGGCGCTGCTACAGCGCGCAGCCTCCGGAACACAGACTGCAGACTCAGACGGCATGAGATGGGTTTTCGCCAGTGGGGCAGTCATGAACGAAGAGACTACGGGCCGCTTCGGGTACGAGGCGGGGCCGCGATTTTGTGAGCATTGATGCCCCACTGCTCGCGTTCTGAATGAAGCACTGCACTGAGACCCGCGCTGGGTAGCTCTGGAAGTACCTGTGCATGAAGCGAGTGACCGAAAGTGGGGGTACCCACTGGCGAACCTGAACGAACCGTCGTCGGAGCGAAGAGCAGCCGTCGCCGCCCCGGGCCGGGCCAGCGGCGGCAGACAATCCCAATGAGAGCGAGGTAGCTAACGCACGGCTTGACTGCTATACCTG
>FWPV01000408.1_pt1 | contig 138249 bp, 117 predicted proteins | sample 2228371 | NCBI WGS metagenome assembly FWPV01 (sample SAMEA103939776, study PRJEB20133) | metagenome | reverse complement strand
TGGGAGAGGGGGCCGGGGGGGTGAGGGGCCCACCCAGATCCATCAAGAGCGTGCGGCTGAGAGCCGCACCTACGATGAGACCGGAGCCTTTGCGTAGGCGCAGCTCGCAGCGGCGCTTCCTTCCCCCCTCTCCCAGCCTTGGGAGAGGGGGCTGGGGGGGTGAGGGCCCACCCGGATCCATCAAGAACGTGCGGCTGAGAGCCGCACCTACGATGCTCCCCCTCTCCCAGCCTTGGGAGAGGGGGCCGGGGGGGTGAGGGCCTGCTTCGCAGATTACCGCCGCGCGCCGAAATCGACTACGGCGGTCATATTCCATAGCAGCCGCGGGTCGTACGTTTCCGGTTCAATGATCACGCGATAGACGATGTCACCCGCCATTTGTTCGGCGAGCGGCAAGGTGCGTTGCGGCAGCGCGCCGGCGACCGGCGAGGCGCTGCTGATTTCCCCAACCGGACGGATGCGCAGCACCCTTCCCTCGAGGCGCAGCGAAGGCAAGGCATCGAAAGTGATCTCGACGCGATCGCCGGGCGAGATGCCTGCGACGTCAAGTTCGGTCAAGTCCAACGTTTCGATGCGCCACGCCGAAACGTCTGCCAATTGAACGATCGGAAGATCGGGTGTGACGTACGCACCGTTTTCGACGGCGACGGCGGTGATGACGCCGTCGAAAGGAGCGCGCAGCTCGGTCTCTGCCAGAGCGACGAGTGCATCCTGAAGTTGTGCAATGGCGATGTCGACGTCGCCCTGCGCCACTGCAATTTCCTCGGGTCGCGCGCCAGCCCTGACTTTTTCCAGCGCAGCCTGCGCCTGGCGGACCAGCGCCTCAGCCTCCGCCAGCTCGAGCGGCTCCATCTGACGCAACGCGTCGAGCCGGACTTGCGCCTGACGCACTGCGGCGGCGGCGCTGGCGATCTGTTCTGGCGTCGCTCCGCTTTGCAAAAAATCGAGTCGCGCTTTGGCGGCGTTGTAGGCGGCGGTGGCCTGTTGCATCGCCACCGATTCAGGGAGCATGCCGATGTCGGGATGGTTGCGCACCTTGTTGTAGGCGGAACGCGCCTGATCGAGCTGCGCCTGCGCCAGCTCTAGCCGAGCGGTCGCTTCGACGATCTCCAACGGGTCGGCGCCGCGGGTCAGCAGCCGATAGTCGGCCTGCGCTTGCGCCAGAGCGGCCTCCGCTTCGGCGATGGCGCCGGGAAGCTGTCCCTGCGCCAGTTTGTCGTAGGCGGCCTGCGCTGCAGCCAGCGTCGCTTCCAGCTCGGCGATCTCTTCAGGCGAAGGCCCCGCCTCAAGCAGCGCCAGGGCGGCGCGAGCGCGGTTGAGGGCGGCTTCCGCCTGTGCCACCAGCACGCGCTGCCGGCTGTCTTTGAGCTTGACCAGCAACTGTCCTTCCCTGACGGCGTCGCCCTCCTGGATCAAGACTTCCTGGACGGTTCCCTCGATCGGTGCGCTCAGGTCGACGCTGCGCACGGGAACGACGCTGGCTTCGGCGCGCACCTTGCGAGGAGGAACGGCGATCGGCTGGACGCGCTCTCCATCCGCCGTGATCTGCAGGGGAGCCGCGGCCAGTACGCGTTCGAACTCATCCGGCCATACGCCCAGTCGATGGCCCAGATAGCCCATGACAGCCGCCGCCGCTGCACCGACGAGCAGCAGTAACCATCGATTGTTCATGGATGTCGTCTCTTCTCCTCACACCAGCTTTTGCGCTTGCGGCAGTCGACATCCTATTTTATCACCGGGGGCTTTGTTTCCGAATTCAGAGGGAAGTGCGCCGCCAGGCTTAACCCCGCCCCGCTGACCGGAGATCAACGACCAAAAATGAGCGGTGCAGCGCTACGGCGCGTCCTTGTCCAATTCCAGAGCATGAAGCAAACGAGCGCGGATAGTTTGCGGCGGGGAAGGGGGCGGCAGGGTGCGGTAGAGCAGGATCGTCTTGCGCAGGGTGTCGACGACCACGCGGCAATCTTCGCAATCGGCCAGGTGTCGCTCGATCTCGGCGCACAGCGCTTCAGCCGCTTCACCGTCGAGATAATCGGAAAGACTGACGAGCAATTCTTTGCATGTGTGATGAGAAACAGCGGCGTCCATCAGTTTCGCTCTTGAGAACGTTGCGCCAGCTCGGTGAAGTAGCCAGAGAGACGCTCGCGCAGCCACAGCCGGGCGCGATGCAGGCGCACCTTGACGTTGGAAACGGAGAGGTCAAGCGCCTGCGCCGTCTCTTCGGTGGACAATCCTTCCAGCTCGCGCAACACAAAAACGGCGCGCAGCGGCTCCGGCAGCTCGCTGATGGCGCGCTCCAGCTCGTTGCGCGCCTCGGCGGTTTGGAAATCCTCTTCCGGCAGACAACACCAGTCGAACAGCTGCACCGGCGTCGTCGCCGTCTCCTCCTCGTCCACATGCGGGTCGATGGAGACGTGCAACGGCTGTTTCTTGCGTAGCCGCATCAGCGCTGCATTGTAGGCGATCCGATACAGCCAGGTGCTTAGACTGGAACGCCCCTCGAAGGAGTCAATGGTGCGGAAGGCGTTGAGAAAGGTCTCCTGGACGATGTCCTCCGCCTCGTGCGGATCGCCGACCATGCGCAACGCCAACCGATAGACGCCCGCGCTATGCAAGTCGATGCATTCGGCGCAGGCCGTCTTGTCGCCTGCTCGAATGCGTTCGAGCAAACGCTGTTCGTAGGCTTCGTCGAGCAGCTCAGGCGAGAGCAGCGTCGGCGCAGGCAGCTCCTTCGTCATGCAGCCGATTATACCAGCCGCACGACGAAGGGGGCAAAGCCGGCGGGTTGCCTCAACTGACCATCGCTTCCCAGTGCTGTCGCGCCAGCTTCATGAACTCCTCATCGGTGACGTTCATCAGCTTGGCCATCAACATATTTTCCGGCACGGCGCCTTCGATGTGAATGACGTCGTTGATGACCGTGCGCGGCACGCCGTAAACCTGATAGCGGTTGGCGAGATGCGGGAACTCGGTCGCCTCCACCATCGCGGCGGTGACGCGATCGCTCGCAATGGCCAGCCGATGCGCCAGCAGCACTGCGCGCGGGCAATAGGGGCAGGTCGGCGTCACGAAGACCTGGATGTTCACCGGCTCCTTCAACTGCGCCAGCTGCTCCAGCGTCTTTTCGCTCAACCCATGTTCGCCCGAGCTGACGAGGCGGATGTCCTCGATCAGCGTGCCGAACTCATAGCCGGAGGGAATGCCGTACAGGCGAACGCCGTAATCTTTGGGTTCCTCGCCGTCGCGCACGATGGCGATGGCCGGAATTTTGTCGATGCCGTAGGTCTCGGCCACTTCGCTGTCCTTGACGAAGTCGCGCACCTCCACGCTGACCTTATCGGAGAGCGCCGCCACTTCCTCGGCGAGTTCTCGCGTCTCGGCGCACATCTCACATTCGAGCGCGCCGCCCTCGCCTTGTGTAAAGACAACCAGCCGCACCGGCGCAGGCAGGTCGGCCAGCATTTCACGCACCTGATTTTTGATGTTGTCGTTCAAAATCGCCATGTGAATCACCCCTTTGGTTGAACTTTTGTCTCCACACCCCGCCGGATAGCGGGTCATCTGTTTGGTTGGATGCACGAACTGCACAAACGTTACAGCGCCCGACGTCGACGTTGCTCCACTTCCTGGCGCAGGGTCTGCGCGATCACGGCGATATCCGCCGGCGTGGTGCGACAGCAGCCGCCGATCAGCCGGGCGCCCGCTGCGTACCAGCGTCGCGCCGGCTCGGCGAAGTCGGTCACGCCGGTGCCCTCCACCCAGCAGCGCGCTTCGGCGTCCCATCGCTCGCCGCTGTTCGGGTAACAGAGCAACGGCTTGTCGGTGAGCGGCCTGGCGATGTGCAACAGCGATTCGACATACCGAGGCGCAGTGCAATTGACGCCCATGGCCACGATCTGCTTGCTGCTGTTCGCCAGCCGCACCGCCTCGGCGAACGGCTCGCCCGAGGAGAGCGACTCGCCGTCGCGACAGCTGAACGAAAGCCAGGCCGGCATGTCCGGACACTCCTCCAGCAGGCGGATGAGCGCCTCCGCTTCGGTCAGGCAGGGGATCGTCTCGCAGGCGAAGAGGTCGGCTTCCGTCTCCGCAAGGGTGCTGACGCGCGGGCGATGCCATGCGATCAACGCTTCGACGCTGAGACCATAATCGCCGCGATACTCCGAGCCATCGGCGAGATAGGCGCCGTAAGGGCCGATCGAGGCGGCGATCAGGGGCGGCAAGCGAGACGGGGCGCTCCGTTCTTCGGCGAGATGCTCTGCAATCGCCTCGGCGGCGAGCTGCACGCTGAGGCGGAAGAGGGTGCGCACCTGCGCTTCATTAAGGCCGCGGCGTTTGAACCCTTCGATGCTGGCCTGATAGCTGGCGGTTATCAGCACGTCGGCGCCGGCGCGCAGATAGTCTAAATGCACGCTGCGGATCATCTCCGGCGCGTCGATGAGCAGCCGCGCCGACCAGAGGGCGTCGCTCAGGTCCGCGCCGCGACGCTCCAGCTCGGTGGCCAGCGCGCCATCGAGCACGATTACACCGTTGGCTTCCAGCAACGGCGTCAGCGGGTTGAACATGCATTCCTCCTTTTGCGACTCACTCCCCCTGCCACCAATCCAGCCGAGAACGCGGGTCCAGAAAAGTCCCCCGATCGCGCACCGCCACAAGCAGATCACCTAAAGCGGCCACGCCGATCGGCTCCCCTTCGCGCAGCGCGGGCAACGACGCCCGGCCTGCAGCGTCGCTCGCTGCGTAGAGCGCCGCCAGATTGGGGTCCACGCAGAGGTTGGCAAGGTGCACGACATAGCCGTTGGCGACGCTGTCTTCGCGCGTATAGCCCAGCGTGATATGGGTTGCGTCGGCGTAGAGCACCAGCGCCTTGTAGCCGCCGGCGTAGATTTGCCGCCCTCGCGAAGGGATGAAGACAGGCTCTCCTTCCCGTGCGTGCAGCGCCGCCAGGGTCACGCCGGGCGTTTGCAGCAAAGCGCCCCGGCAGCCATGTTCTCCGCAGCCCCAGTTCCAATCATACACCTGGTAGGTGTGGCTAAAGGAAGGCGCGTCGCTGCGGGCGAACAGAGCGCTCAGCTGCGGTGGATCGCCGTCCACCGGACCCTCTTTATCGATGAGCGTGCGCGCAGCGTCGACCGGCTCGTAGCCGCGCAGCGCAAGCCGCAGATCGGCGTGCAGCGCCGGCGGGTGTTCCAAGCCGCCGCCCGCCACCGGGATGGCGACGTATTGATGTTGTGAATCGGAAGGACAGGCGCCGGCCTCGAGGGAAGAAGGCGCCGCGCGGGCGACCGGTGCGTCTGCTTCCACTGCGTTCGAGGCTTGCGCAGCGGCAGGCGTAGGCGCCTCCACGGCCGCAGGCGCAGCTATGGCCTCGGATGGAAGGAGCGTAGCTGTGGGAGAAGGCGTCGCCCTCTCCAGAGGCGTCGGCGTGGCGGTGACGACCACCACCTGCGTCACCACTTGCGTGACGACGACGATCTGCGTCACCACCACTTGCTGCGGCGTCGGCGTGGGCAGTGCGTAGAGTGTGGCGCGGGCCGCCAGCGCAACCATGCGCGGGTCAGGCGGCGTGGGGCGATGAAGCCGCCACACGATCGCAAGCAGCGCAGCCAGGATGCAAAGCAAAAGCAGTCGGGTCTTCACGTCATTTTCACAGCCGCGCCAAGAGCGAAGTGCGCCGAAAAGTGGAGGCGGCAAGGGCGAAGACGCCGCCGGCGACGCCCCATAGCGCCAGCCCAAAGAGCGCCACCAGGCCATCGGAAAGTGCAAAGGCGCCCATCGCCTGGCCTACGACCACCAGCACCAAGGGCAGAACGATCAAGCTGCCGATCTGATACGCCTCTTGAAAGGTGTTCACGCGCGAGGAGGCGATCACGGTCACCCCCAACCCCAAAGCCGCCGCAGCCGGCCCCACCCAGAAGGCCAGCAAAATCCACAACAAATTCGGCAGGACGAGGCGCTGTGCGACGTACCAGGTCATAAGGTTGCCGACCAGCACATAGAGCGCAAAGCCGATCAGCCCCACCAACGCGCCGGGAATCCACGCCCCCAGGATTTTTGCGAAGAGCAACTCGCGGTCGGTGGTGGGCGAATAGACGAGCGCCTCCAGCGTCCTGCGCTCCTTTTCGCCGGCGAAGCTATCCGCCGCCACCACTGCGGAAGCCATCAGCGGCAGGATCAGGTACATCGGCGCAAAGAGGTAGACGATGAAGTAGATGTAGCCGATCTGCGCGTCGTTGAGGCCGGCGTAGCGCGCGTCGAAGCCGGGCGGCATCGGCCTGGAGAGGACGTCGACGTCGGCAGGGGCGATCTCCAGGCGCGCGGCCATGCCGGAGATCAACCCCACCAGCACCGGAACCCCCACCATCAGCACCAGCGGCACAAGCGCAAGCGGCAACGCCACCGCGCGCGTGCGCAGCGCCACCGTCGCGTCTTTGCGCGCAATCGCCCAGACCGCCTCCCAGTTCATGCTTTCCGGCTCCTGTGCTGTTTACAGTTCCTGCAAGGCAAAATAGACATCCTCCAGCGACGGCTCCTCCGGCTGCACGCGGTACAGTTGAAGGCCGTCTTGCATGGCCGCCTCGATGATGCGGGGCACATCGCGACGGCTGACGCCGTAGAGCACAAGCTGCGCGCCGCCGTTGCGGTCGGCCAGGCGGTTTGCGGCGGCTTCCGCGTGGACGACCGGCGGCGTCTGCAAAAAAAGCTGCATTGCGCGCGGCAGATCGGCGGCGTCCACCTCCACGCTGACGCGGTGGCCGCGGTCGAGGCGACTGCTCAATTGATGGATGTCGCCGACGGCGAGCAGGCGCCCTTGCGCCATCACGGCGATGCGGTCGCAAAGACGCTCCGCCTCGATCAGGTTATGCGTGCACAGGAAAATCGTGCGGCCGCGCTGTTTGAGCCGCTCGATCATCCGATGGACGTCGCGGATGGCCACCGGGTCGAGGCCGGAAGTCGGCTCGTCCAAAAAAATGATCTCTGGGTCGTGGATGAGCGTACGCGCCAGCGCCAGCCGTTGACGCATCCCTTTGCTGAAACCGCCGACTTTGTGGTCGCCGCGGCTGCTCAGCTCGAAGAACGCCAACAGATCATCGACGCGGCGACGACGCTCCTGTTTGGGCACGCCGTAGATTTCGGCGAAATAGCGGAGCGTGTCGCGCGCGGTCAGCCGCGGGTCGAGCGCCGGCGTCTCGGTGAGAACGCCGGTGCGGGCGCGAATGCGATGACCGTGCGTGGTCGGATCAAGGCCAAAGACGCGAGCGACGCCCGCCGTCGGCGCAATCACGCCGTTGAGCAGGCGCACGGTCGTCGTTTTGCCGGCGCCGTTGTGGCCAAGGAAGCCGAACACCTCGCCGGCATGGATGGAGATGGAAAGCGCATTCACGGCGACGGTCTGCCCAAAGGCGCGGGTGAGCCGCTCCGTTTCAATGATCGGGAACGAAGAGAATCGCCCGTCGCTATCGTCCAAGCGTCGCCCCTCCCTGCAACCACTGCTCGATGGCCGGATGGTGCAGATGTTTTTGCACCGAACGCCACCCTTGCACGGCCTTTGCATCGTTGCGCTGCATCGGATCGGGGATGAAGCCGCAGTCCAGATAGGTCTTGATCGCCCACAGGCGCAACGTGTCGGTGCCCAACATGGCGCGAGAGTGATCGCGGGCGATGCGGCGCAGCGCGTGGGCCATCATCGGCTTGGCGAGGCCGCGGCGCTGATGCGCTCTCGCCACGATGACCCAGTGGATGCGCCCCCATGCCCCGCGCCCCTGCCAGTCCTCCTCCCACCAGGCCGTGATCGAGCCGACATCCTCCCCTGCGAGCGTCTGCACGAAAAACATGCGATCGTACAGGGCGCTGAGGCGGCCGCCGAACGAACGGGCGAAGTGCTCCGGGCCGATAGTGAGAAATGGCTCCGCATCGTGATGGAGCGCCAGCCAAACGTCCAGGTCTCCATCCCGATAAGTGCGAAAGCGGTATCCTTCGGGCAACGGCCAGTCCGGCAGATCGTCCATCGTCGGACGAATCATATAGACTTCGGCGCTGATCAGATCATCGAACATGGCTCAGGCCAACATCTCCTCGACAAAGCGGCCATCGCGCATGATCGCCACCGTGCGGCCGTCGGCGCAGAGGCCATCGATGTGCATGGTGGCGGCGCCGATCATGAAGTCGACATGGGCGTCGCTGAAGTTCGCCCCACGCGCGGCCAGCTCCTCCTTGCTCATGGCGCCGCCGCCCTCGATGCACTCCGGGTAGGCTTCGCCGAAGGCGATGTGACATGCAGCGTTTTCGTCAAAGAGAATCTCGTGAAACACCAGGCCGCTCTGGAAGATCGGCGAGCCGGCGTCGACGAGGGCCACCTCGCCCAGCCGCCTGGCGCCTTCGATCTCGAAGAACTGCGCCAGCACATCCTGGCCGACGCCCGCCTTGAACTCGACGACTTCGCCATTTTCAAAACGGAACCAGGCGTCGTTGACCTCCCGCTGCATGGGGAAGCTCGGCCGCGAGGTGCGCACATAGCCGTGCGTACGTTGATTGTGCGGCATGCTGAAAATTTCTTCCGAGGGCATGTTGGGTTGGAACCAGACGCCGGCCGGCGTCTGAGCGGCGCCGCCGACCCACAGCGCGCCCTCCGCCAGCCCGACGTAGAGATCGGTGGAAGGTTTGCCGTCCGGGCCGGGGACAGGATCGACAAAATGCAGGGTTTGCACCTGATTGCGCTGCAAAAAGGCGGCCGCGCTCTTCAGCCGGCGGTTGAGTTCGTTCCAGGCGCCCGGCGGGTCGGGCTGATCGGCGCGCGTCATGCGCAAGATCGCCTCCCACAGCGCCTCCAGCGCTTCTTCGGCGGGCTTGTCGGGAAAGACCTGCTGCGCCCAGGCAGGCGTCGGGACGCCGGCCACGCACCATTGCAGGCGGTTCGCCATCATAGCTTCGGTGTAAAATTTGATGGCGCGCGCCCGTTTGACCGTCCAGGCGCGCAGTGCGTTCGGATCGACGCCAGCGAGCGCCTTGGGAAACTCATCGCCGACCAGGCTGAGTCGCGCCCAACCGTTGTCGACCAGATAGCGAAAGCGTTCAATCTCAAACGCCGGCAACTCCAGGGCGTCGACGTCGGCGTAGGTGAGCATGGCGGCGGTGGAGGGCTGATCCACCCACTCCACATGCACATAGCTGGCGCCGACTTTGTACGCAGCGGCGATCGCCGCGCGCACCAGCGGCGCATGACCCAGCTCCGCCCGGATCAAAAGCCCCTGACGAGGTTGCAGGTTGACGCCGGTGCGGATGAGCAGGTCGGCGTAGCGATCCAGTCGCTCTTGGGGATTCAACGATGTCGTCATGATCGGTCCTTGCTGTGGCGTGATCGATGGCTTTGTGCTTTCTGCAAATAGATTCAACGTCAGTGCGCCAAGAGAAGTCAGAAGGACGCTTTGCGGACCTGATAGCGTCTTCATCAGCGTCGGCGCCGTCAAGCAGGATTCGCCTGGCGCGAAAAATCTGATGGGATTATAAGGTTTTTCTCCGTCGACCCGCAACAATCGGATAGCCTCTCACGGAAAAGCTCGAGAATCTGTGCACAATGCGCTGTATGACAATGGAGCGCACTGTCGGTTCGACCTTGGCCGCATTCGCCTATCAGTCCCCAGACCACGCCCCCTTCTTCTGGGAAAACGGCCCTCACGCCATCTTGCTCATCCATGGTTTTCCCGGCACGCCGGCGGAGATGCGTCGCGTCGGCCAGGTCTTTGCCGGGGAAGGCTGGAGCGTGCGGGGGCTGCTGCTGCCCGGCTTTGGCGCTGAATTCGACGCATTGGGCCACAGACGCTGCACAGACTGGCAGGCGGCTGTGGACGACGCCGTGGCCGAGCTTCGCCGTACGCATGTCACATTGGTCGTGGCGGGCAATTCTTTCGGCGCCGCCCTTGCGCTGGTCGCTGCGGCGCGTCACCCTATCGACGGCGCAATCCTCTTCGCCCCCTTCTGGCGCCTCGACTCCTGGCTGGACAACCTGTATCCACTGGCGGAGCGCATCCTGCCGCGCATCCGTCCCTTTGCCCGCGCCGACTTTTCCGATCCAAAGTTCCGCCTCGAGCTGATGCACTTTTTGAGCGGCGTCGACCTGGACGATCCCGCTGTGCAGGTGCAGATTCGTCAGCTGGAGCTCCCCACGCGCGTGCTCGGTCAGGTGCGGCGCGCAGGGAGGCTGGGCTTCGCCGCCGCCGGTCGGGTCGCCGCGCCGACGCTGATTTTCCAGGGGCGCAACGACCCCTTGGTGCGGCCGCGCCGGACGCAGCAACTGGCGCGCCGGCTCCCCAACCTCGTAAACTATGTTGAGGTGGACGGCGAGCACGATCTGGTGCGCGGGGCGACGCCGGACTGGCGAATCGTGGAGCAGACGCTGCGCGCTTTTGCTGCGCGCGCCGTCGCCGACTCCAAGGGCGAGCGATCAGACTGGGAGCAAGCGTCGCCTCCCAATCTGACGACGCGCACCACCTTCATGGGGTCTCGCACGGGGACATAGCGCAGAACGAGGCGCAAAAAACTCTCCAAAAACATCTTGACTTTTGCATCGTTTTTCATTACACTCTCTTCTAACCGGTTAGATTTTTCACCCATTACAGCGTTGAAGACCATTCTATTGTCGAAAACGATGCCATGGCCACAATTCGCGACGTAGCCAGGAAAGCGGGCGTTTCCGTGGCGACGGTCTCTTATGTGATCAACGAAGGAACGCGCGCTGTAGCGCCGGCGACGCGGGCGCGGGTGTTGCAGGCGATGGAGGCGTTAAATTACCACCCCAACGCCTCCGCCCGTCAACTCGCCAAGCAGCGGTCCGGGGCCATCGGCGTCGTGCTTGCGGGGCTTCAGAGCACCAGCAATTTCGCTGACGCCTATTTTCTGGGCTACATCCACGGCATCAGCTACGCAGCGGAGCTCTATGGCCATAACGTCGTTTTGCTCACCAACTACCAAGGCGCCGACAAGCTGACCTTCCTGCGTCAGACGATTCGCTCGCGCCTGGTCGATGGCTTTCTGCTCATCGGCAGCTCCATTCCTGATGAGGTGGTGGTTTCTTTGCACAGAGAAAAATGCCCGGCCGTGCTGATTGCGCGTCGCGTGCCCGGTCACACCGTATGCAGCGTGCAACAGGACTATTTTCAAGGAGCGTATGAAGCGACGCACCATCTGACCGAGCGGGGCTACCGGCGGATCGGCTTTCTCGGCCAGGCGTTGAATTTTAGCTACGCGCTGGAGCGTCTTCAGGGCTATCAGAAGGCGCTGAGCGAAGCCGGCCTGCCCTATGAAGCTGCGCTGGTGAAGATCCCCATGCAGAGTCGAGACGACCCTGCCCTGGAGGAGGTGCGAGCGCTGCTCGCCGCCGGCGCCGACGCCCTGATCACCGACCGCGAGATCGCCGTGCTCAATCATCTGCGCGCGTTGGGCGTGCAGGTGGGCGACGAGGTTGCGCTGGTGGGGCTGGACGAGAGCGAAGCGGCGGCGGCGTTGGACGTCCCCCTCACCACGTTGCGCCCGCCCAAATTTGCGCTGGGAAGGCGCGCCGTCGAAATGTTGTTGGACTTGATCGAGGGGCGGACGCCCGAGCCGCTGGAGGCGACGTTGCCGATGGAGTTGATCGTGCGTCGATCAAGCCCGCCGCGCCCGGCAATGCACTGACCTTCGAGTAGACATCTGTCTCGGAAAGCGCCGGGGGTCTGCAAAGATTGCAGCGGACGTGCAGACTTTTAGCGCCTGATGCATCGGCTTTTTTGCTGCACCGATCTAACCGGTTCACAACAATATTCGGTCTAGCCGGTTTACATCAGCGTCGACTCTCGTCAATCAACTCTCGTCAATCAACTCTTGTCAATCAACCTGTCGCCTGCAACGGCCAAGAGTTGATTTTTTGCGTCGCTTGATCTAACCGGTTCACATCAGAGGCCGACCGGATGCATTCATCCGGCGCTCGCCATCCACCACGAACGGCGAAGGAGGTGATGCTTATCGAAAGGAGATTTTCATCGGATTGGCTCTAATGAACCTTGTGACCTTCTGTTGGATTCACCGACATCGCTCGATTGCACCTTGAAACCAGAAAGGAGAACCATGAAACCGCAACGCTTTTCGATGTATGTCATTGTGCTGCTCGTCGCTGCGCTGTTGGCGGGCTGCACCGCCCTGCCCGCCGACGGTCAACGCCCATCCTCGACGGCTCCAGAGGCGGCGCCCGGCCAGGTGACGCTCACGCTGATCGACAACCCCGAAGGTCAGAGCGAGTCGATGCTTCAATTGCAGGAGAAATGTCAGCAACAGACCGGCGTCGATCTGAAGGTCGAGGTTGCGCCGCACGGCGAAGTGCGCACGAAGCTGGAGGCTGCTCTCGCCGCACAGGCGTCCACCTATGACCTGTTTGCGATCGATGTGATCGATCTGGCCAAATATGCTGCAGCCGGTTGGGCGTTGCCCCTGGATGCTTACATCACCCCAGAGATGGAGGCGGACATTCTGCCCTTTGCGCGCCAGGGCGTGAGCTATCAGGGTCATCTGTACGGCCTGCCCTGGAAGGCGGAGTGGATGTCCTTTGTCTACAACGCGCAGATGTTGCAGGAGGCGGGGTACGACCATGCGCCGGCCACGTGGGATGAGCTGATCGAGATGGGCGTCGCCTTGAAGCAAAAAGGCGTCGTGGAATATCCCATGGTGTTCAGCTGGGCGGCCAACTACGAACAGATCACGGTGGATTATGTGATGTTGGTGAACAGCCTGGGCGGACAACTCTTCGATGAGAGCGGCCAGCCGGTCTTTAACCAGGGCGGAGGGCTGCAGGCGCTGCAGATGATGTATGACATGATGAACACGCACGAGATCGTGGACAAGGCGGCGCTCACCTTGCGCGGCGGCGGCGCGCGCCGCGATGTCATGATGGCCGGCAACGGCGCCTTCGTCTTCCTGTGGGGCACGCCGCTTGTCGTCATGAACGATCCTGAAAAGAGCGAACGCGCCGGCCAGTTTGCCATTGCGCTGGCGCCGGACGGCGGCAACGGCCCGTACTCGGTCGCAGGGCCGATGGGCTGGTCGATCACGGCTTTCTCCAGACATCCGGACGCGGCCTGGAAATTTATCGAGTGCCTCGCCGGGCCGGAAGGCGCCAAATTCATGTTCCTCCGCGAAGGGGCGCCTGTAGGCTGGAGGAGCGTGCTGGAAGATCCCGAGGTGGCGGCGAAACTGGCGGCGGCGGGCGGCGATGTGATGCAGAAGCAAGCGGAGTTCCTGGCCGTTCGTCCGTCGTTGCCTTACTATGCGGAGTGGTCTCAGCTGATTCAGGAGGCCGTCCACTATGCGCTGACGGATCAAAAGAGCGTCCAGCAGGCACTGGACGACGCCGTCAGCGAGACGCTCAAGCTTCAGGCGAAGTACAACGAGTAGTTGTTGCATCGATTCCCGGTTTCTCGCAGACCCATGGGTGACCATGGGTCTGCGAGACGCAATCTGGATGAAAGCGAGAAATCCCATTGTCGACGTTCATTTTGCTGCAAACCGTATCGAAACCCTGGGGACGACGAAAGCGGCTTCGCACGGCCAACCGCGTGGGCTATCTGATGATTCTGCCCGCCCTCCTCGTCGTGTTCGGATTGCTTTTATATCCTCTGTTGTACTCGCTTTTGATCAGCTTCTACGATCTCCATGTGCGAGCGCCCTGGAAAGGGTGGGAATTCATCGGATTCGGCAACTACTTCGACGTGTTGACCGATCGGGAAGTCCATCACTCGCTCGGAAGGACGCTTTTTCTCGCCGGCGTGGGGATCGGCCTTGGGCTTCCGCTTTCCCTCGCCTTCGCAATGATTCTGAATCAGCCTTTTCCGTTGCGGGGACTGGTGCGCGGCCTGTTGATCATTCCATGGATCATTCCCGGCTCTGTTCAGGGCCTGCTCTGGAGCCGCATTTTGGAGCCATACGGCTATGGCGCCCTCAATGGGCTGTTGATTCAGTTCGGATGGATTGAAAAGCCGATCCCCTGGCTGTTGGAGCCCATGCGAGCGCTTTTCCTGGTTGCGATCGCCAACCTGTGGAGCACGGTTCCGATGATGACCCTGCTCTACCTCGCCGGATTGCAGGGCATTCCGCAGGAGCTGTATGAAGCGGCCAAAGTGGACGGCGCCGGACGCTGGGCGCGGTTTCAGTTTATTACGCTGCCTTTTTTGGCCCCGGTCACCTTGATCAATTTGATTCTCAAAACCATCGACGCCTTTGCGCTGTTTGACCTGGTCTTTGTGCTGACCGGCGGCGGCCCCGCCCGCGCGACAGAAGTCATCGGCTATCATCTCTATACGCGTGCGTTCACTCGCCTGGAATACGGATATGCATCTGCCCTGGCGTGGGTGATCGCCGTCATGACGACGCTGCTTGCTTTGTTCTATAACCGCTTGACTCGCCCGGAAAGATTGAACCAATGATGTCGAATCGACGCTTCTTTTCGCAGCCTCGCTTGTGGAGGTCGGCGCAGCGTTTGGCGCGCTCGCTCGTGCAGCTCATCCTGGTGATGTTCGTATTGGCCTTTGTCCTGGGGCCTGTGCTTTGGTTGGTCATCAGCAGCGTGTCCACCTCGAAAGACCTGCTGCAAGTTCCACCGCGTTGGCTTCCGTTTCCGCCCTCGCTGGAGTATTATCAGGCGCTTCTTTTTGGGAGCGGCGCAACGCAGAGCGACGGGACGCTGACGGAGCTGACGCTGCGAGCGTTTCGCTATTCCTTGCGCAACAGCTTTATTGTGGCGGTCGGCGTCACCCTCGGCGCCCTAGGGCTGGGTGCGCTGGCCGGATACGCGTTTGCGCGTTTCCCGTTGCGCGGAAATGCGCTGTTGATCTACCTCCTGTTGATGGTGCAGATGCTGCCTGCGGTCGTGCTGATCGTCCCCCTGTTCATGACCATGAGTCGATTGGGCCTGCTCGACCGACTCTTCACCGTCGTGATCTTGCTCACCGCCTATCATCTGCCCTTTGTAATGTGGATTTTGCGCAGTTACTTTCAATCCATCCCGAAAGACCTTGAAGAAGCGGCGATGGTGGATGGTTGCAACCGGCTGCGGGCGCTCTGGTATGTCACCCTTCCGCTGGCGCTCCCTGGCCTTTTTGCGGCGGGCGTCTATGCTTTTATGCAGAGCTGGAACGCCTTTCTGATCCCTCTGGTGTTCACCTCCAGCGACACCATGCGCACCGTCACCGTGGCGATCGCAATGTTCGTGGGGCGCCACTATACGGAATACGGCCTTATGAGCGCCGCCGGCGTGCTGGCGAGCCTGCCGCCCATGGCGCTCGCCATCTTTTTCCAGCGCTATTTGTTGGCCAGTTTAACGGCCGGCGCAACAAAGGGATAACGCTGCTCACCGTGTCGACTCTCAATCACTTCAACAAGCTTCCTCAAAAATAGAAACAAGGATTATGGTGCAAGTTCAATCGCTTCAAGATGGGTCTCTGTTTGTCGTCAGCCCCAAGCAAGAGACGCGCTTTGACATGGGCAATGCACAGCTTTTCGCCAGCTTCAACGGTTCCGGCGACGTCGCCAGGCTTTTGCTGCCGGCAGGAATCGACCTGGGCGGCTGGCGGGTGCAGCTGCGTCTGAACGAACAACTCCTCGATTTCAGGGAGGCGCAGGCGATCGGTCGGCTGTGGACGCTGCGCGGTCGCTGCGCTCGGTGCACCTATACGCTCATCTCTTGCATGGCGAGCAATGACCCCGCCGTGTATCAGCTCCTCAATGTAGAAAACCATAGCGGCGAGCGCCTCTCCCTTCAGGTGACGATAGATTTGAATGCGGCTTCATCGCAAGAAGCCGAGCCGCCCTTTGCAACGACGAAACAACCCGATTTCTGGCGGTTGTGGGCGCAAGGGGGCGCCAAGGCAGCCAAACCTCAGCCGGCGCGGTTATGTGTGCTTCAAGGTGGAACTGTGGAATTCAGAAGCAGGGAGCATTTCGCATGGGTGGCGAGCCAACCGCCGGCCCACGTCGCCCAAGACGCACGCAGCGTAACCTTGCGATATGATTTGACCCTCGACGCCGGAAGCTCTGCACAACTCGCGTGGGGCGTCCGAAAGAGCGCGGATGGAGAGGCTGACCCTCATCCATGGCGGGAGGCGCTAAGCCAGGCGGAAGCATACGCAAAGTGGCTGCAGGCAACGGCTGTGCATTCGGATCCGCTTTTGCGCGCTTTGATGGTCTCGGGACTCAACGCCGCTCTCAGCATGTACAAAGAATTTCCCGATAATTTCTGCGGGCTGCTGGCCGGCCCGGACTACGCCTATCCCCCGCGCCTTTATTTTCGCGACGGCTATTGGACGGCGCAGATTCTTCTCCTCACGCGACCTGAATTGGTGCGGCGCCATCTGCTGAGCCTGGCGCGCGGGGTTCATGCAGACGGCGAATGTCCGAGCGGAGTCTTTGCGCCTCACCTGCTGGAAGAGAGCTCGCTTCCTTTGGAAGAGCAACAGGGAAGGTTGGATTGGCTTCCCGACCATATCGACTCTCCCGCCCTGTTTGTGTTGCTGTTGTATGACTACGTCTCCCTGACGGAAGATTTGAACGTCTTGCATGAGGCCGTTCCCAATCGCCCTCAAAAGATGTGGGAGATCGCCTGGGCTGCGCTGCAGCATCTGCTGCGTCGCTCCCCCAATGGCCTGCTCGAGAAGCCTTACGCTCCCAATGACTGGGCCGACAACGTGCGACGCAGCCGTTGGGTCACCTACGACCAGGCGCTATTGGTCGCCGCCCTCTGTGCAGGCGGCGCGCTCGCAGCCTGGCTGGGCGATTTTGCGCACGCCGCCCATTTCCGAAGCGCCGCGCGCAACGCATGCGCAGCGCTCAATCGACGCCTCTGGCTGCCGCAAGTGGGCCATTTTGCAAATTACATGCGCCCCGAATACACGGAGGCGCACTTTTCCATCGACGCCTTGTTGACCCTGTATTTCAGATTGGTCGATGAGGAGAAGGCCGCCTCGATGGTGCACGCGGCGAAACGCTTGCAAACGCGCCGGAACGCGGAACAACCCTTCGGCGACTGGGGGGTGATGTCGGTGTTTCCGCACTACGGCGAGCCGCGCGACCTCTTCGGCAAGAGCGCCCAGCCCTATCACTATCACAACGGCGCCGACTGGCCCTACTGGGATGGCGTCTACGGCGCTGTTTTGCTGGAAAGAGAGGACGACGATTGGCGCTACGCGCTGACCCGCTGGTGGACGTACAGCCTGGAGCAAGGATGGCTCACGCCGGTGGAGTATTTTTCCCCGCCCTATCCGCCTGGCGGGATGCTGCAGGGATGGAGCTCGCTGCCGGCGGCGGTCTTGCTGCGCCGGCAGCGCCCGGAGCTTGCGCCCCTGGGGGCTTTCACGGCGACGTGCCTGGGCGCTTCCTGACCGTGGACCGAAGTGTGAACCGTCGCCGATTTTGTCACAGGCTGGGATGGCGCATCACGGAAAACGGCCGCTGAAATTGTCACGATTAGAGCCAGATGTGTGTTCGACGAAGACAATTTCAGGAGAAAGCATCTTGACTGCGACGCTTCGTGAGCAACTTAACCAATGGCGGTCGAATCTCCAGACGCAAGCCCTGCTACGACCGACGACCGGACTGCTTGTCGCCTGGCTGTTGACGATGATCTCGATCCCGATCATCCGCTGGGTCATCGGCGACGACGCGCTGCACTATGGCGTGATGGCGGGCGTGCTTTTCCAAACGGCGGCGGTGCTCTTGATCTGCCGTCAGGCGTGGGGCGCGGCCACGACGGCGCGCATCGCCGCGCTGGTGATCCCCCTTTCCTGGCTGATCGAACGCATCGGCAGTGCAACCGGTTTCCCCTTCGGCCCCTACCACTACACCGAAGCGCTTTCCCCGCTCATCGGCGGCGTGCCCGCGGTGATCCCGCTGGCCTGGCTGATGATGTTGCCGCCGGCGTGGGCGGTCGCTCACGCCATCACCGGCGCAGTGCGCGGCTGGCGCTTTGTGTTCGTCAGCGGGCTGGCGTTCACCGCCTGGGACCTTTTCCTCGACCCGCAGATGGTGGGATGGGGCTATTGGGTGTGGGAAACGCCCGGCCTTTACTTCGGCATCCCGCCGGTCAACTTCCTCGGCTGGATACTTTCGGCGATGGCGTTGACGTGGGTGGCGCGGCCGCCTGCGCCGCCATTGCCGCCGCTGCTTTTCGTCTATGCAGCGGTTTGGCTCCTGCAAAGCATTGGTCTATTCTTCTTTTGGCGGATGCCTGGACCGGCGCTCTTCGGTTTCCTGGGTATGGGAGCGTTTCTTGTCGCCGCCCTGACGCAACTGCGGCGCCGCTAGCTCCGTCGCACAGTCCCTGGCGACGCTGAAGACAGGAGTGAGCCATGCTCGAGATGTTGCTGTGGACCATGATCGGGTTTGCAGCCGGCTCGTTGCCTTTTTCGGTGTGGATCGGTCGCCTTGCCCTCAAGAAGGACATCACCCGCTACGGCGACGCCAACCCCGGCGCCACCAACGTCCTGCGCGCCGGCGGACGCATCGCCGCCGCCCTTGCGCTCCTGCTCGATACGCTCAAGGCGGCCCTGCCGATCGGCTTCGCTTACTATCGCCTGGGCATCGATGACTGGCGCCTCGTCCCCGTCGCGCTGGCGCCGGCGTTTGGTCACGCCTTCTCGCCTTTCCTGGGTTGGCGCGGGGGCAAGGCCGTCGCCGCCACGCTCGGCATGTGGATGGCGCTCACGCTCTGGACGATTCCAACGCTGGGCGGCGTTGCGCTGCTCGTCTTTACGCTGCTTGTCGGCGCCAACGGCTGGGCCGTCGTCTTCGCCAACCTGGTCATCTTGCTGTTTTTGCTGACCATGCCCACCGCGTTCGATTTCCTGCACCTCCAGCCGGCGCAGTCGATCCTGCTCGCCATTTGGGTGGGCAACATGGCTCTGCTTCTCTACAAACACCGCGCCGACCTCTCCCATCCACCCACGTTGCGCAGCAAACAGCGACAGGCCGCCTCATGATGTTCTTGCCCTGGATGGTCACCCTGGGGTTGACCGTGTTGCTGGCGATCGCAATTACCAACCATCGACGCTTTCCAAGGCTGCACCCCGTTGCAGCAGAGGATGCACCCTTGTCCACCCTCCCAAAAGTCTCTGTGTTGATTCCGGCGCGCAACGAAGCAGCCCACATCGGCGATGCATTGGAAGACTTGACGCAGCAGGCCTTTCCCGGCCTGGAAATTCTGGTGTTGGACGACCATTCTGAAGATGCGACGGCCGAGATCGTTTGTGCGTTTATGCGCCGCGCGCCGGAAGTTCGCCTGCTGTGCGGCAAAGCGTTGCCGGCGGGCTGGACGGGCAAAAATTGGGCGTGCGCTCAACTGGCGGCGGCAGCGACGGGCGATATCCTTCTCTTCGCCGACGCCGACGTGCGCTGGCGACCGGGCGCGCTGCGCAGCGTACTGCACGCCATGGAGATGCTCGACGCCGACCTGCTCACCGTCTGGCCGACGCAGATCACCGTCACCTGGATGGAGCGGCTGACCGTGCCGCTGATGGCGATGGCGGTGATGGCCTATCTGCCGATCTGGCTGGCGCATACGTTCTATCATCCCCTGGCGGCTGCAGCCAACGGCCAGTGCATGGCGTTTCGCCGCTCCGCCTACGAGGCGATCGGCGGCCACGCAGCGGTGCGCGCCGCCATCGTGGAAGATGTGCGCCTGGCGCAAAAGATCAAGGAGGCCGGCCTGCATTTGCGCATGGCGGACGGCTCCGGTCTGGTTATATGCCGCATGTACCGGGGCGCTCGCGAGGCGCTCGACGGCTACACCAAAAATATCTTCGCCGGCCACGGCAACCGGCTCTCCCTGCTGGCGCTTTCGACGCTCTTTCACTGGTCATTGTTTTTGGCGCCATGGCTGTGGCTCGGTTTGGGTCGAAGCTGGCCGCTGCCGGGCTGGCCGCTCTGGCCGCTGGCGCTCGGGGTTGCAGGCGTAGCCGTGCGGGCGATCACGGCGCACGCCACGCGTCAGCGCGTCGGCGACGCCGTGCTGTTGCCGGTTTCTGTGCTGATTTTCACCTGGATCGCCGGCCGCGCGCTCTGGCAACAGCTGCGCTACGGCGGCGTGCGCTGGAAAGGACGATTGATCCGTGAGCGTTGAGGCTGCACGATCTCGCGTCGTCATCGTCGGTGCAGGCGTCGGCGGGTTAAGCGCCGCAGTTCGCCTCGCCGCCGCCGGCTGGCGCGTGACGATGCTGGAGCAGAATCCGGCCGTCGGCGGCAAGATGAGCCAGATCGAGCGCGACGGCTTTCGCTGGGATACGGGCCCCTCGGTCATTACGATGCGCCCGGTCTTCGAGGAGCTTTTTGCTACAGCCGGCCGTCGGCTCGAAGAATATCTCACCTTGCTGCCGGTCGAGCCGCTGACGCGCTACTTCTACCCCGACGGCGTGCGTCTCGACGTCACGCGCGACCTGCCGCGCATGGCCGAGCAGATCGCCGGACTTGACGAACGCGACGTCGAAGGCTACCTGGCTTTTCTGGAATACGCCGCGCGGCTGCATCGCATCACCGGGCCGGTTTTCATTTATAATCAGCCGCCGACGCTGCGTTCTTTTCTGCGCGTCTCACCGATGGACATGGCGCGCGTCGACGCCTGGCGGACGATGGACCAGGCGATTCGTCGGCGCGTGCGCTCGCCGCATCTGCGTCAACTGTTGGCGCGCTTCGCCACCTACGTCGGCGCCGATCCCTATCAGGCCCCGGCGACGCTGAGCGTCATCGCCCACGTCGAGCTGACCGGCGGCGTCTGGTATCCGCGCGGGGGCGTCTATCAAATCGCGGCTGCCATGGCCAGGCTTGCGACCGAACTCGGCGTCGAGATTTACACCTCGACGCCGGTCGCAGGCATCGAGGTGCGCGGCGGTCGCGCCGTCGGCGTCCTGGCGGCGGATGGACGACGCTTCCCCGCCGACGCCGTGGTCGCCAACGTCGATGTGACGACCGTCTATGAGCATCTGCTGCCGCGCACCGTCGGGCTGGAGCGCCGCCTCGCCCTCAAGGAGCGAGAGACTTCCTGCTCCGGCTATGTGCTGCTGCTCGGCGTCGAGGGGACGCATCCGCAGCTTGCGCATCACAATATCTTCTTCAACCGAGACTATCGACGCGAGTTCGACGACATCTTCCGCCGGGGGATCCCGCCGCAAGACCCAACGGTTTACGTCGCCATCACCGGCAAGAGCGACCCAGAGCATGCACCGCCGGGCTGTGAAAACTGGTTCGTGCTGGTCAACGCGCCGGCGCTCGGCCCGACGTTCGATTGGGAGAATCGACAAGCTGCATATCGGACGCTGGTGTTGGAGACGCTGGCGCGCTACGGGCTCGATGTGCGCAGCCGGATTCGCGTCGAGCACGCGCTGACGCCTGCGGACATCCGCCGCCTGACCGGCGCATGGCGCGGCGCGCTCTATGGCGTCTCCTCCAACCAGGCGCTCAACGCGTTTCGCCGCCCCCACAACCGCTGCCCGGACGTGCAGGGGCTTTACTTCGTGGGTGGAACGACGCATCCGGGCGGCGGCGTGCCGATGGTGACGCTATCGGGTAAAATTGTGGCGGAGATGATCATAAAAGATTTTCGTGCATAAGAGCGCGGCGTCGCGCCGAAGGCGGCCATTTCCGGGAGCGCCTCTCACAACGCCCAAAGCAACAACATCGTTTCAAGCGATTCAGGAGCCTGTATGCACAGCGAAAAAAGTTCTACAAAGCCGCTCTCCCCGTCATCAAAGCGGCCAGGGCGAAAGCGATGGTGGCTGTGGATTCTGGCGGGAATCACAGCGGCGCTCCTCCTCGCTGCGGCGGGCTTCGTCCTCTGGGCGAACACACCGCTCCAGCCGATGGCGCAGGCGTTGGCCTCGCTGCAGGGGGATGAACAAGTCGGCGTGATCGAGGGACGGTGGATCGTCTTTCAGCCGTTGACCGCCCCACGCTCGACCGGCTTCATCTTCTATCCAGGCGGCCGCGTCGATCCACGCGCTTATGCGCCGCAAGCCAGAGCGATCGCAGAGCAAGGCTTCCTGGTCGTAATTACGCCGATGCCGCTCAACCTGGCCGTCTTCGGTGCGAACCGCGGCAGCGAGGTGATGGCGGCTTTTCCTGAGATCGAGCACTGGGTGATCGGCGGCCACTCGCTGGGCGGCGCCATGGCCGCCAACTTTGCCCGCAATCATCCGGGGGCAGTCGAGGGCGTGGTCTTCTGGGCTGCTTATCCTGCGGCAAGCGATTCGCTGGCGGATCGCAGCGACCTGACCGTCTATTCGATCTACGGCACGCAAGACGGGCTGGCGATGCCGGACAAGATCGAGGCGTCCAGGGCGCTTTTGCCGCCCACGGCGCGCTTCATCCCGATCGAGGGGGGCAACCATGCGCAGTTTGGCTGGTACGGTGAACAACCCGGCGACAACCCGGCGACGATCGGTCGCAGCCAACAACAACAAATGACGGTCGACGCCACGGTGGAGGCGTTGGCGGTGGTGGACGGCGGATTCTGAGCGTTTCTGCCCCCTTGGCTCTGCGTGATATACTTGCGGTCGTGAAACATCCTACCTTGTTTATGCATCGATTGTTCCATCTATGACCCGCCTGCCCTTCTCCTTTGAAGGCGTCGCCGACGCCAAAGGGATTGTCCACGTCACGCGGAGCGTGCCGGTGGGGCCGCTGCGCATCCGGATCACGCATTTTTCTTTGCGCACCAGCAACGGCTGCAACAGCCGCACCCACAATCTGCGCGTGCAGGTCAACGGCGTCTCAATCTACCATGGCGTGATGCACGACTGCGCCGATCTGACCATCGACTCCGACCGTTCTTGGCGCGGGGTGTTGCGTCTGCACTTCACCGCCGACGGTTTTACTCCCGGCGAGCGCGTCCTCGGAGAGGGAGCCGTCGAATTTCGCACGGCTTTGTTGTGATTCTGTATGCGTATGCGTGAAGAGATTCCTCCACTGCCGCAGGCTGAGCCGCGCAAGGGGCTGCGCGTGTTGGCCGGTCTCCTGCGCGATCGCTCGCCGTTGACTGCGCTCGCTTTGATGCGAGAATATGTCGGCCCGGTCTTCCAAATCAACGCCCCCAACTTTCGTCCCGCCGTCTTCGTCGGGCCGGACGCCAATCGTCAAATTCTGATCACCGAGCGCGAGCGGCTGAGCTGGCGCAACGAGAGCGACCCGGTCGTCAAGCTCCTGCGGCGGGGCGTACTGGTCGTCGACGGCGAGGAGCACGATCATTATCGGCGCATCATGGACCCGACGTTGCAACGGCGCAACGTAATTCCACACATCCCCGATTTTTGGCGCTACACCGACCAGGTTGCAGACGCCTGGGCCGACGGCTCGACGCAGGACATGCTTGTGGAAATGCGCAAAGTGGCGCTGCTGATTTTAATGGGCGCCAGCTTTCACGTGGATTTTGCGCCTCACATGGAGCGCCTGTGGCAGCCCATCCTGCACTTGATCGAGTACATCTCACCTGGGTTGTGGGTCGTCTGGCCCGGCGCTCCCGTCGCCGCCAAACATCGTCGCGCCATGGCGGCGATGGACGAATATCTCTACGCGATTATCCGCGAACGGCGACAGGCGCTCGCCGAGAGCGGCGCCGCGCCTGCACCGTCTGACTTGCTGGGCGCACTGGTCGTCACGCCCGGCATGACCGACGATCTGATCCGCGATCAGTTGCTCACGATGTTGATCGCCGGTCACGACACCAGCACAGCGCTGTTGGCCTGGGTCTTCTACCTGCTCGGCATGCATCCGGCGTGGCTGGCGCAGCTTCAGGCCGAAATTGACGCCGTGTTGGGCAAGCAAGACGAACCGCCCAGCAATGAGCAGCTCAACGAGCTGTCGCTGTTGGAGCAGGTCATCAAGGAGGCCCTGCGCCTCTATCCGCCCATTCACGTCGGCAATCGTCGCGCCGTAGAGGAAATGGCGATCTGCGGCTATCGCGTGCCCGAAGGTTCGCGCGTCATGTACTCCATCTATCTCTCCCATCGAGACAAGGAGCACTGGCGCGAGCCGGACGCCTTCTGTCCGGAGCGTTTCGAGCGCGGCCAGGAGGAAAAGACGCCGCCGTTCACCTATGTGCCCTTCGGCGGCGGGCCGCGCACCTGCATCGGCGCCACCTTCGCCCAGATCGAGGCGCGCGCCGTGCTGGCGCGGCTGCTTCAGCGCTTCGACTTCGAGCTGCTCAACGGCGATCGAATTCATCCCCACATGGGCGCTACGTTGGAGCCTCGCCCCGGCGTGCAGATGCGCGTGCGGTGGAGAAAGCGATAACGATTCTATCTGCTGTACACGCGAATTTCGTTCTCCGTGACCTCCACCGACTCGACAAAAAAGCCGTAGTCCGTGCGGCTGGCTTCCTCGATCAGCGGCTGGATGAACGCATCGACCTGTCCCTTGAGCATGGCGGGCGCCGGTCGTCCGTCGAGCAAGATGTCCACCACTTCCGGCGCAATTTTGCCATCGACTGCGTTCAGCCGCACAGAGACCTCGACGTCCGCATTGAGAAAGCCAAGCGTCACTTTCCCCGTCGCTGTGAGAATCCCCGGCTTTAGATTGACGGCGAGATCGGAGATCGGCAAACCTTGCTGACCTGCAAGAGCGCTCTGCAACTGGTCGTTGATCTGCTGCTCGGTAATCACAATCTGTGCAGCTCCGGCTGGAAGAACCGCTGCACCGGCCGCAGGTTGCGGAGTGGGCGTCGGCGTAGGGGTGACGGTGGGCGTCGGCGTGGGCGCCGGCGTAGGCGTCGGCTGCGGACCACCGCATGCGGTCAAGCTCAGCGTCAACAGGAGCGCCGCCAGGGCGATGCTCCATTGTCGGCGGTGGATGAAAAAGGTCGCGTTCATAGGCAAGGTTGCTCCGGTTCTTTTGAGTGCGTTGAATGCGTTTCCAAAGTTACATCAGTGTGTGGACGTTCGGATATAGGAGAAAGTTCCGCACCGTTCAACCCGGCGTGGGAAGCTCCCTGTGAAGGAGATGACGGCCGTATTTTCTCGCTCACACAAGCCGCATTGCATCTTCCCATTGAAGTCGTTATCATGGAAACCATGAACACGGCAGTTAACGACTTTCTCAACGATCTACGTCCGCGTGTAGTTGGCGACCTGCGCAGCGATCTCTACACGCGCACCCTGTACAGCACCGACGCCAGCCTGTATCAGGTGATGCCGCACGGGGTGTTGATTCCCAAAAACGCCGATGACATGCAGGCAGCGATCGAACTGGCCGCCGCTTATCAGGTGCCCCTGTTGCCGCGCGCAGGCGGCTCCAGCCTGGCCGGGCAAACCGTCAACGCGGCGCTGGTGATGGACGTCTCGCGCTGGATGGATCAGATATTGGAGCTGAACGTTGAAGAGCGTTGGGTGCGCGTGCAGCCAGGCATCGTGCTCGATATTCTCAACAACAAACTGAAGCCTCATGGCCTGCAGTTCGGCCCCGATCCGGCCTCGAGCAACCGCGCCTGCATCGGCGGCGTCGTCTCCAACAACGCCACCGGCAGCCACTCGATCGTCTATGGCATGGCGGTCGATCATGTGCTGGAGATGAAGGTGCTGCTCGACGACGGCTCCACCGCGCATTTTCGTCCGCTCAATGAAGAAGAGCTGCGCCAGAAACTGCTCGGCGACAACCGCGAGAGCGAAATTTACCGCCGGGTGGCGGCGCTGGTCGGCGACGAAGAAAACCGCCAGATCATCCGCCAGGGCACGCCGCGTCACTGGCGACGCTGCGGCGGCTATAACCTCGCCCGCTTCATCCACGACGGCAGCATCGACCACTATCTGCCCCAGGATACGCGCTTCAACCTGGTGAACCTGATCGCTGGCGCCGAGGGCACGCTGGCCGCCATCACCGAGCTCAAGCTCAAACTGGTGGAGCGGCCTCAACGCACCGCGCTCGCCATCATGGAGTTCCCCACGCTGCTCGCTGCGCTGGAGGCGACGCCCGCCATCCTGGAGACCGGCCCAACCGCCGTCGAGCTGATCGACGACCTCAGCCTGCGCATGGCCGCAGAAAACCGCGACGCCGCCCGGCTGGTCAAATCGTTCCTTCAGGGCGACCCTTTCTGTTTTCTGGCGGTGGAGTACCAGGGCGAGAGCGAAGCCGAGCTGCGCGCACGGGTGCAGACGCTGCTTGATCGCTTCCGCCATCTTCCCATCACACCCCTGTTCGACCCAAAGCTCCAGGCCAACGTCTGGGCGGTGCGTAAGATCGGGCTGGGCCTGCTGATGAGCATGCGCAGCGACTGGAAGCCGATTCCTTTCATCGAAGATACGGCGGTGCCGCCGCACCACCTGGCCGACTACATCCCGAAGATCGAGGCGTTCTGTCGAGAGCTGGGAACGCAGATGACCTACTACGCGCACGCGTCGGCGGGGTGTCTACACATTCGCCCCTTGATCAACGTCAAACTACAGCCGGAGATCGACAAAATGCGCGCCATCAGCCTCTTCGTGGCCGACCTGTTGGGGCAGTACGGCGGCGCCCTCTCCAGCGAACATGGCGATGGCCGCGTGCGAAGCTGGCTGGCCGAGCGTTTCTATGGGCCGGAGCTTTACGCCCTGTTCAAAGAGGTCAAGGCCATCTTCGATCCAAAGAATCTCTTCAACCCCGGCAATATCGTCGATGGCCCGCCGATCGACCGACATCTGCGCTACGGGCCGGAGTATCGCACGACGCCTGTGCAGACGGCGTTGCATTGGCCGACCGGCTTTGCGATGGAAATCGAGATGTGCAACGGCGCGGGCGTCTGTCGCAAACTCACCACCGGCGCCATGTGCCCCAGCTTCATGGCCACGCGCGAGGAGGAGCACAGCACACGCGGCCGCGCCAATCTGTTGCGCGCAGCGCTGTCGGGTCGCCTGCCCACTGCAGAGCTGACCAGCCCGCGCATGTATGCGGCGATGGACCTCTGCGTGGCGTGCAAGGCGTGCAAATCCGAATGCCCCTCTTCGGTGGACATGGCGCGCATCAAGACGGAGTTTCTGGCGCAATACTACGCCCATCATCCACGGCGCAAGCGCGACTACCTCTTCGCCCACATCGACGTATTGAGCCGGCTGGCTTCTGGCTGGCGCGCGCCGATGGCGAATTGGGCGCTTTCTCTGAAGGTGACCAAAACGCTGCTGGATCGCTGGCTTGGCGTCAGCAAAGAGCGCTCACTGCCGCGTTTTAGCCGCCATCCGTTTACGGCGCGTCGACTCAAAGCCACAGCGCAGTCGAAGACCGTCTCGCCGAATGAACGCGCTGAAGAGTTCACCGCCGAAACGCAGAGCAGTGCGCTTCTTTTTGTGGACACCTACAACGCCTACGCCTATCCCCATGTGGCGGAGGCGGCGGTCGCGGTGCTGAAGGCGCTGGGCTGCGCGGTCGAAGCCGCGCCGATCACCGACGCAGGCCGGCCGGCGCTCTCGAAAGGGATGATCGACCTGGCGCGCAGACGCGCGCAGCGCGCCGTCGAGGCGTTGCATCCACACGCCGCAGCGGGTCGCCCGATCCTCTTCCTGGAGCCGAGCGACTGGTCGGCGGTGGTCGATGATTATGCTGCGCTGCTGCCCGACGATGAGCGATTGCCGGTCGTCGCGGCGGCCTGTCGAACCTTCGAGCAATTCGTCGCCGACCGGCTGGCGCAGGGCCTCCCTTCGCCCTTTGGAGGAGAGCCGCAGGCGGCGCTGCTGCACGGCCACTGCCATCAGAAGGCGCTGACAGGGACAAGACCGGCGGTGCAGGCGCTCTCTGCGGCCGGATACCAGGTGCAGGAGATCGACAGCACCTGTTGCGGCATGGCGGGCGCCTTTGGCTACGAAAGCGAGCATGTCGCCATTTCGCTCAAAATGGCCGAGCATGGGCTGCTGCCCGCCGTGCGTGCGGCTGCGCCGACGACCGTCATCGTTGCGGCAGGCGTCAGTTGTCGTCAGCAGATCTTAAGCGCAACCGGACGACGGGCGCTGCATCCCGCCGAGGCGCTGGCGGCGCGGCTGCGAAAATCTTAAAAGGGTCTCATCAACATCTCAGAACGCACAAAAGCGGAGGAACGCACAACGATGGCATCGTATCAAATTCTGTACTGGTCCGACATCCCTGTGCAGGTCAAGGCGTGGGTGGGGCGCAGTCGCTGCTCGATCCCGCTTTCCGAGCGTTTCACCGAAGCCGTGGACGCCGCAGCGATGGCCGCCGGCTTGACCGGCTCCGACGCCTACACGGAGCAGTATCGCTGGAGCGAACCGCAAGAGCGCGAAGGCAGCCCCGAAGAAGTTGCTGCAGCTGTAGCCGCAGAGTTGGAGGCGCAGTACGTCGAGATCGATTGGCGCGCCACGGCGCAGGCGCTGCGCGCGCAGCGACGCAACAACGGATGAGCGCGCCGGCCGCTTCATTTTTGAGTTGGTTGAGAGAATTGCTGTTTTCTGGCAAAATGCAGGCAAAGACCCAACCTTTTTAGGAGACTCATGAACAAATTGCTCGACTTACTCCAAAAACGCTCTGTTTTACTGCTCGACGGCGCCATGGGCACCGAGCTCTTCAAGCGCGGCCTGGTCTCCGGCGGCTGCCCTGAGGAGTGGAACGTGAGCCATCCCGACCGCGTGCAGGACGTGCACCGCGCCTACGTCGAGGCCGGCTCAGACATCATCCTGACCAACTCTTTCGGCGGCACGCGCTATCGGCTGAAGCTGCACAATTTGCAGGATCGCGTCGTGGAGCTGAATCGCGCCGCCGCGCAAAATGCGCGCGCCGTGGCCGACGCGGCGGGCCGCCCCGTGCTCGTCGCCGGCTCCATGGGGCCGACCGGCGAGCTGCTGATCCCGATGGGAGGCATGAGCTACGAAGAATGTCGGGACGCCTTCGCCGAGCAGGCGCGCGGACTGATCGAAGGCGGCGTCGATCTGCTCTGGATCGAGACGATGAGCGACCTCAACGAAGTGAAAGCGGCCATCGAGGGCGCCCGCTCCGTCAGCGCAGAGATTCCCATCTGCGCCACCATGAGCTACGACACGCGCGGGCGCACGATGATGGGCGTCACCGGCGCGCAGATGGCGCAGGAGTTGGCCGGTCTCGGGCTGACTGCGATCGGCGCCAACTGCGGCAACAACCTGATCGACACCGAGGCTGCGCTGGCGGAAATGCGCGCCGCAGCGCCGCAGATGATTTTGATCGCCAAGGCCAACGCGGGCATGCCGCGCTATGAAGGCGAGAAGCTGATCTACGACGGCACGCCGGAGGTGATGGCCGCCTACGCCGACCGCGTGCGCCGCAACGGCGTCTCGCTGATCGGCGGATGTTGCGGCAGCGGGCCGGCGCACATTCGCATGATGCGCCAGGTGCTCGACGGCCTCATTCCGGTTCCGGACGCGCCCCCGCCCACGACGCCCGCCGCGTCGGAGCCAACAGGCCGCGTCCGCGAGCGCCGCGTGCGGAGATAACTTCTTTCCGTTGGAAGCGTCTGACTCTTCGGGATGGCGCTTCACTTTGGAAAGGGTTGCAACAGAAGGTGGAACGCAACAATACGAAGCACTCATGTTTCCTTTTAAGCGCCCGACTCTGCTCGAAAAAGCCTATCAGATCGCCGAACGCACCGCCTGGGCGCTCAATCCGTGGATCGCGCGAATCGGCTATCGCCGCGTCGAGCGGGTGATCAAGCCGGTCGAGGACTTCGCCAAGGAGCGACTTTTCGGCTGTCGCCACTGTGGACAGTGCATCCTGCACTCGACCGGCATGTCGTGCCCGATGGAATGCCCGAAGAACCTGCGCAACGGACCCTGCGGCGGGGTGCGCGCCAACGGCCACTGCGAAGTCAAGCCGGAGATGCGCTGCGTCTGGGTCGTCGCCTATGAAAACTCACTCCAGATGCCGATCTACGGCCATGAAATGCATCAGATTCAGCCGCCGGTGAATCGCCAACTGGAGGACACCTCGGCGTGGATCAACATGCTGACGGGCGCAGACAAGCGCGCGCCCGCCGGCTGGATTCCGATTGAAGATATACGCGTCGCCCAACCTTCTCCTGTTTCCCATGCCAGAGTTCGCACGCAACGCTCAACAGCCGAACATCCATCCTGAGGAGGGGCGAAGCCGCAGCCAAGCGGAGCGTGAACCTCGCAGCAGGCTGGAGCGCGTGTTGCGCTCCGGTCGGTTCGCCGTGACTGCGGAGCTGAATCCGCCCGACTCCGCCGATCCGCAGGAGGTGTACGACGCGGCGCTGGTGCTTTCCAGCGTCTGCGACGGCATCAACGCGGTCGACGCGTCGGGCGCCAACTGCCACATGTCGAGCGTGGCGATCTGCGCGCTGCTCACACGCGCCGGCTACGAGCCGGTCTATCAGGTCTCCTGTCGCGACCGCAACCGCATCGCCATTCAGGGCGACTTGCTCGGCGCGGCGGCGATGGGCGTGCGCAACGTGCTCTGTATCACAGGCGACGACGTGACGGTCGGCGACCAGCCGGAGGCCAAACGCGTCTTCGACCTGGACAGCATTCAACTGCTCCACACGGCGCGCATCATGCGCGATTACGGGGTCTTCTTGAGCGGCCGCAAACTGACGACGCCGCCGCAGTTCTTCCTCGGCGCAGTGGAAAATCCATTTGCGCCGCCTTTCGACTGGCGTCCTCATCGGCTTGCCAAAAAAGTGGCGGCCGGCGCCGAATTTATCCAGACGCAGTACTGCTTCGACCCGGCTCGCTTCCGCGTCTTCATGCAGCGCGTGCGCGACCTGGGCCTGCATGAAAGATGCTACATTTTGGTCGGCGTCGGGCCGTTGCGCTCGGTCGGTGCGGCGGAGTTCATGCGCGCGCGGGTGCCGGGCGTCTACATCCCGGACGCAGTCATCGAGCGGCTCAAGGGCGCGCCGAAGTCGCAACAGCGCGCCGAAGGCAAGCGCATCTGCATCGAAATCATCCAACAGGTGCGCGAGATCGAAGGGGTGGCGGGCGTGCACATCATGGCCTACCGCCAGGAGGAGCTGGTCGCCGAAATCGTGGAGGAGGCCGGCCTCTTGCCCCGCCCCTTCCGCAGCGATGCGCCGCCGCCCCCGCCGCGCAGACGTCATCGCCCCACACAGCGCATTCCCAATCCATAATTTTCGCCGATCTGTGGTTTAATTTCACTGCAACGTTTGCTGCGTCGGCGAGCTGACGCCGTTTAGGGAAACCTTGCTTTTCCGGCGGAGCCTGCTCTGCTGTTCTTTGCACGATTGCGGCTTTGCGTTGAATCGATTTCGAGAACGATCTTGCGGTCGGTCTTGCACCGATCGCCGAACGGAAACAAAAAACGGGAACAGAAGGAGTTCTGTGTGGAAACAGTTGTCAGTTCTCGCACCAAGGAGGTGCGCATCGGGCCGGACTTGCCCTTCGTCATCATCGGCGAACGCATCAATCCAACCGGTCGCAAAAAGCTGGCGGCGGAGATGGCGGCCGGCGACTTTTCGCGCGTGATCGGCGACGCGCTGGCGCAGGTGGAGGCCGGCGCGCATATGCTCGACGTCAACGCCGGCATTCCCCTGGCCGATGAGCCGGCGATTCTGGCCGAGGCGATCAAACTGGTGCAGTCGGTCGTCGATGTGCCGCTGGCGATCGACTCCTCGATCGTCAAGGCGCTGGAGGCCGGACTGGCCGTCTATCAGGGCAAGGCGCTGGTGAATTCCGTCACGGGGGAAGAGGAGCGGCTGGAGGCCGTGCTGCCGCTGGTGAAAAAATATGGCGCGGCGGTGATCGGCATCTCCAACGACGAAACGGGCATCTCGGAAAACCCAGAGGTGCGCCTGGCTGTGGCGAAAAAGATCATTGAGCGCGCGCAGGATCACGGCATCCCGCGCGAGGACGTGTTGATCGACCCGTTGGTCATGCCGATCGGCGCCATGCGCTATGCGGGCCGCCAGGTGTTCGAGATCGTGCGTCGCTGCCGCGACGAGCTGAAGGTCAACACTTGCTGCGGCGCCAGCAACATCTCCTTTGGCCTGCCCAACCGCGGCCCGCTCAACGCCACTTTCCTGGCGATGGCGATCGGCGCCGGGCTGACCTCCGCCATCACCAATCCGCTCGAGGAGCACATCCGCATCGCCGTCAAGGCCGCCGATGTGCTGACCGGCAACGACGAGAACTGCCTGAATTGGATCATGGCCAACCGCGAGCCGCGGCCAGAAGGCGAGGCTGCGGGCGGGGGCGCCCGACGCGAACGAAGGATACGAAGAGGATGAGCACCTGCCTCATCATCTGCGGTGCGCTGGCGCGGGAAATTCTGGCGCTCAAAGAACGTCATCGCTGGCAGGTGGACGTGGCGGCGGTTCCCGCCACGTTCCACATGACTCCTGCGCGCATTGCGCCAGCGGTGGAAAAGCGCATCCTCGAGCTGCGAGAACGCTACGACCGACTCATTGTCGTATATGGCGACTGCGGCACAGGCGGTGCGCTCGATGAAACGCTCGATCGGCTCGGCGTGGAGCGCATCGCCGGGCCGCACTGCTACGAGTGGTATGGCGGCGGCCTTTTCCAGCAGTTGATGGACGAAGAGCCGGGCACCTACTTTCTCACCGACTTCATGGTGCGCCACTTCCGCACGCTGATCCTCAAAAGCATGGGGCTGGATCGCTTTCCGCAGCTCAAGCAGGATTATTTTGGCAACTACAAGCGGCTGGTCTACCTCGTGCAGAAGCCTGACCCGGCGCTGATCGAAGAGGCAAAAGCCGCCGCCTCCTATCTAGGATTGCCGCTGGAAATTCGCGCAACCGGATATAATTTGCTGGAGGCGCGGCTCCTGGCGCTGCTGCAGGAGGAGGGCGTCAAGGCGGACGCCTGACGCAACAAACCCCTCTTTACAGAAAACGGAATTGCTCTCCACAACCCTCAATTCATCCTCTGACTGGACATTTATTCGCCGCCCTCGCAAACGCAAAAGACGCAACCTCAATCACAAAGTGATAGATCAGCTAGATGGAATTGTGCTATAGTTACCCCACAACATAAATGCGACTCAAAGATTCCATACAAGAACCGTTTCAAGGAGACCTGACATGATCAAAGTGCAACGAGCTTCTCTCTGGTTAGCGCTTTTCCTGCTGTGGACGCTGGTTTTGAGCGCCTGCGCTCCAACGCCTGCACCGACGGTGGGCGTTGCGACCGCGCCGCCTGAAGCGCCTGCTGCACCCGCCGCGCCCTCCACGCGCCCGAACGTTGTCTACGATCTGCCGGACCTGGGGGGACGCGTCATCCGCGCAGCCGTGGCGAACGATTACACGCCGCTCCAGTACATCGACCCGGCGACGGGAAAGGCCGTGGGCTGGGAGTATGATGCGATGCACGAGATTTGTGCGCGGCTCAACTGCGTGGTGGAGTGGAACAACGTCTCGTGGGATGCGATGATTGCGGCGATCAGCGCCGGGCAGTTCGACATCGGCATGGACGGCATCACCATCACGGCGGAGCGGGCGCAGCAGGTGGACTTCAGCCGCCCCTACATGACCTCCCAGCAGTTCATGCTGGTGCGCGTCGAGGAGGATCGCTTCACGACGCCGGAGGAGTTCGCCGCCAACCCCGACCTGCTGATCGGCGCACAGCCCGGCACCACGGGCTTTTACACCGCCGTCTACGACATCCTGGACGGCGACGAGGCCAACCCCCGCATCAAACTCTTCGAGACCTTCGGCGCATCCGTCCAGGCCCTCATCGCCGGAGACGTCGACATGGTGCTGGTCGACGCCGCCAGCGGACGCGGCTACATCGGCGCCAACCCGGAAAAACTCAAAATCGTGGGCGACGCCATCAAGTCCGAGGAGTTCGGCTTCATCTATCCCAAAGGCTCCGACCTCGTCGCACCCATCGACGCCGCCATCGAAACCATGCTCCAGGACGGCTTCATCGACCACCTCAACACCAAGTGGTTCTACTTCTATGACCCGAATCGGTGATGGAGTCGGGTAGCGTCTTGTCGATGTGCGTCGGCGCAGCTTCACCGCAAGTTGCGCCGACGCCGCCGACCGCCGTTGATCACTGCAAAGGAGCAGTCAGATGTCTGAGACCTACATCGTCTCCGCCGTGCGCACTGCGATCGGAAAATTCGGCGGGGCGCTCAAGGATGTTTCTCCGGTCGATCTGTGCGCCCACATCATGAAGGCGGCGATCGACCGCGCCGCCATCGACGCCGCCGATCTCGACCTCTATATTTTCGGCAATATCCTCAAACATGGGCACGGACAGCTTGTGCCAAGACATGCGGCGTTCAAGGCGGGCATCCCTGCCGAGGTGGACGGCTACGCCGTCGATATGCTTTGCTCGTCGGGGATGATGAGCGTGATGAACGGCGACGCTGCCATCCGCGCCGGCGACGCCGACCTGGTGCTCGTGGGCGGCGTCGAGTCCATGTCGCAGGCAGGCTTTGTGCTCAGCGCGCGCGCCCGCTGGGGCTACAAACTCCTGATCGGCGACAACGCCGAACGCCTGCAGGACGCCATGCTGGTCGACGGCCTCACCGACCCGCTGACAGGCGAGCTGATGGGGGAGGAGACCGAACGCCTCTGCGCCGTGCACGGCGTCACGCGCGCAGAGTTGGATGAAGTCGCCTGTCTGTCGCACGCCCGTGCAGCCGAAGCGAGGGCAAGCGGCAAGTTCGCCGACGAAATTGCTCCTTATGCGATCCAGGAGCGCAAACGCACCGTGCTTTTCGCCGAGGACGAAGGCATTCGCAGCGACACCACGATGGAGACCCTGGCTGCACTGCGCCCCGCCTTTGCCAGAGAAGGCGTGCTGACCGCCGGCAACTCCAGCCAAATTTCCGACGGCGCAGCGGCCCTGGTGCTGGCGAGCCCCCGCGCAGTCCAGCGCTATGACCTTAAGCCGATCGCCAGAATCCTGGGCGGCGCGTGGGCGGGCGTGGACTCCTGGCGCTTCGTAGAAGGGCCTGCGCCGGCGATCCGCAAGCTGCTGCGCAAGCTCGACGCCAGCCTCGACAGCTTCGACCTGATCGAGAACAATGAGGCCTTTGCGCTGAACAATGTCCTGCTCCGCCGCCTCCTGGAGATTCCGTATGAAAAGATGAACGTGCATGGCGGCGCCATTGCGCTGGGACATCCTATCGGGGCGTCGGGGGCGCGCATCCTTGTCACGCTGGTGCATGCGCTGCGCGCGCACGGCAAGCCGCGCGGGCTGGCGACCCTGTGTCACGGCGTCGGCGGGGCGACGGCGCTGGCGGTGGAGCTACTGTGAAAAATATAAGTCGGTCTCGCAGCGAGACCGACTTATTTGTGGTGCCCCCACTCCGACTCGAACGGAGATGCCCTAATGGGCACAGGCCCTCAACCTGCTGTGTATACCAATTCCACCATGGGGGCACTGACAACTTTAGTATAGCCATTTTCCTCCCGAAAGTCAAAAATTATCGAGAGGATTTTGAAGCTCAGCATGGGTTTTCAAGCCAGCGCCGTAGATTGGCCTCGATGCGTGGGCCGGCAGGGTATGCGGCCGGCTCAAAGGGAGCGCCGGTCAGCAGTTCATATGTGCGAATGTAACGCAGCGCCGCCTGCAACGCCAGCTCGGCGGGCAATGGGAAAGGCTCGCCTTCTCCACGATACCCATGCGCCGCATAGTGCAAACGAATGAACTCCTTGTCGAAGTTGTCCGGCTCCTGCCCGGCGGCGATCCGCTCTGCGTAAGTGTCGGCGATCCAGAAACGGCTGGAGTCCGGCGTGTGGATTTCGTCGATCAGCATCACCGAGCCGTCGGCGGCCAGCCCAAATTCATATTTGGTGTCCACGAGAATCAGCCCCCCGCGGCGCGCCAGCTCCTGGCCGCGCTTGAACAGCGCCAGCGCAGCTCGGGAGACCTGCTCCCAGACGTCGGCGGCGACCAATCCCTTCTCCACCACCTCGCCGCTGGTGATGCGTTCATCGTGGCCGCCGTCGCGCGCCTTCGTCGTCGGCGTGATGATCGGCTCGGGCAGGGGATCATTTTTGCGCAGGCCGTCCGGGAAGTCGATGCCGTAAATCGTGCGCGCGCCGAGGCTATATTGATACCACAGCGCAGTGGAGGTCACGCCGGTGATGTACCCGCGCACAACCACCTCCACCGGCAGCGGCTCACAGACGCGCGCGACGGTCACGTTGGGGTCCGGCAGGGCAATCAGGTGATTGGCGATGATGTCCTGCGTCTGCGCAAACCACCAGGCGGAAAGTTGCGTCAACACCTGGCCTTTGTAGGGGATCAGCCCCAGGATGCGGTCGAATGCCGAGAGGCGGTCGGTCGTCACCAGGATCAGACGCTCGCCGCAGCGCTCATCCTGAAAGTGGTAAATATCGCGCACTTTGCCGCGCGTCCGCTCGCCGAGGAAGGGGAGATCGACTCCTTCCAGGGCGAGCGGAAGAACGGCCTTCACCTGAGTTTCGGTCAGCATAGGTCGCTTCGTATATGACGGTCGGGTGGATCGTTACGCCGGGATCGGAGGCGTGTCGATCATGGCAATGGCCGCCTCGATCTCTTCCTGGCTCATTTCATGCTTCTGCAGACGGCCTTCAAAATATGCTTCATACGCAGCAAGGTCGAAGTGACCATGGCCGCACAGATTGAAGAGGATCGTCTTCGAGACCCCTTCTTCTTTGGCGCGCTTCGCCTCGCGGATCACCTGAGCGATGCCGTGGTTCGCCTCCGGCGCCGGGATGATCCCTTCCGTCCTGGCGAAGAGCACGCCCGCCTCGAAGGTTTCGATCTGGTCGATGGCGGACGCTTCGATGACGCCGTCTTTGAGCAGCTGGCTCACGATCACGCCGGCGCCATGGTACCGCAGTCCACCGGCGTGAATCTTCGCCGGCACAAAGGTGTGCCCCAGCGTGTACATCGGCAGCAAGGGCGTCATGCCGACGGTGTCTCCGAAATCATAGCGGAAGACCCCGCGCGTGAGCTTGGGGCAGGAGGTCGGCTCCACAGCGATGGCGCGCACCGGTTTGCCTTCGGTCAGCTTATAGCGCAGGAAGGGGAAGGAGATGCCGGCGAAGTTGGAGCCGCCGCCGAAGGGCGCAATGACGATGTCGGGGAAGTCGCCCGCCATCTCGAGCTGCTTGATCGCTTCCTGGCCGATCACCGTCTGATGCATCAACACGTGGTTGAGCACGCTGCCTAACGAATATTTGGCGTCTTCGTTGGTGGCGGCCACCTCCACCGCCTCGGAGATGGCGATGCCCAGGCTGCCGGGCGAATCGGGGTCCTGCGCCAAAATCTGGCGCCCTGCGTTGGTGCGGTTAGAGGGGGAAGCGTACACCTCGGCGCCCCAGGTGTTCATCATGATCTTGCGATAGGGCTTCTGCTCGTAGGAAACGCGCACCATGTAAATCTCGCAGCCGACGCCGAACAGGTTGCAGGCGAAGGCAAGCGCGCTGCCCCACTGGCCGGCGCCGGTTTCGGTGGTGATGCGCTTGACGCCCTCTTTCATGTTGTAATAGGCCTGGGGCACGGCGGTGTTGGGCTTGTGCGAGCCGGCGGGGCTGACGCCTTCATATTTGTAATAAATTTTGGCCGGTGTATCGAGCGCTTTTTCCAGGCGACGGGCGCGATAGAGCGGAGTCGGGCGCCACAGCTTGTACACCTCGCGCACCTCTTCGGGAATTTCGACCCACGTTTCGGTCGTCACCTCCTGTTTGATCAGCTCCATCGGAAAGAGCGGCGCCAGATCGGCCGGCCCGATCGGTTGGTGCGTGGCCGGATGCAGCGGCGGCAAGGGTTTGTTCGGCATGTCGGCGACGATGTTGTACCACTTTTCGGGAATATCGCGCTCGGACAAGATGAATTTGGTCTGCTGGCTCATCGGTTGCTCCTGCTGGTGAGAATGAGATGGTGATGCGACGAATTCGAGAATGTAGCCGCCCGTATTGCTCCGGTGCAGAGACCGAACAGGCGAATGCTCTCCAGCGAGACATTGTACACACCCCTGCGTCGAACGACAAGCGCGCCCTCAAGAAGGCGCTCCTCTGTCCGCCGAGACGAGTCAAAGATGAAAATTCTGGGAAGCGCTGCTGCGAGCAGCGCCTACGGATTCCCAGATACGGATTCTCCCATTTACGGATTGCTGTCCGCTGGGCTTTCTGGAACACATCGGCAAACATTTCCTATTCACCTGACAGGCGATGGGAAGGTGCGTCTGCGCATGATATACTGAAGGCATGGCTTTTGCGAAGAAACCCGCTGCGGAAGACCTGATCGTCGCCCACAACCGCGGCGTTGAAGATGTTATTGCTCCTGGGCTGCGCGTGCTTTTCGTGGGCATCAACCCGGGTCTCTACTCCGGTTGGACGGGCTATCATTTTGCGCGGCCGGGCAACCGTTTCTGGCCGGTTTTGTACGCAGCCGGTTTCACCCCACGCCTTTTGAAGCCCTCTGAGCAACATCTGCTGCTCGAGTACGGCTGCGGCGTCACCAACTTCGTCAACCGCGCCACCGCCACAGCCGCCGAGCTTCGCGCCGAAGAGTTGATCGCCGGCGGGGAGCGGCTCTTTCAGGTCGTGCAGCGTTTTCGGCCTCGAAGCGTCGCCGTCCTGGGCGTCACCGCCTATCGCACCGCCTTCCGGCGCCCCAAGGCGCAGGTCGGGCCACAGGCGGAGACCCTGGCCGACGTCCCCGTATGGGTGCTGCCCAATCCCAGCGGACTTAACGCTCACTACTCCTTTGCGTCGTTGACGGCGCTCTTTCAACAATTTCGTCTGCAACTCGACAAACTGCATCCCTCTCCAGACTGAACCTGGCGGAGATCCTCTCATGCTCTTCACCTTCGCCGTCCTGACCGTCACCATCTTGCTGTTTGTCTTTTCCAAATTGCGCGCCGACCTGGTCGCCTTGCTTTCAATGCTGGCGCTCTATCTCGGCGGCGTGCTCACCACCCAGCAGGCCCTGGCCGGCTTCGCCGATTCGACGACCGTGATGATCGCCGCGCTGTTTGTAGTAGGCGAGGGATTGTCGCGAACGGGCGTCACCGCCTGGCTTGGGCAACATCTGATGGCGCAAGCAGGCGGCAGCCCGATGCGCCTGTTGGTGATCGCGATGGCGGGCACGGCGTTGCTTTCGAGCGTGCTCAGCAACACAGGCACCGTGGCGGTGCTGCTGCCGGCGGTGACGGCGGCCGCCTGGAGGCTTCACATGGCGCCTTCGCGTTTTCTGCTGCCGATCGCCATCGCCGCCAACCTGGGCGGTCTGCTGACCCTGATCGGCACTCCGCCCAACATTGTAGTGACCGACGCGCTGGCGACCCAAGGAGCACGGCCTTTCAGCTTTTTCGAGTTCGCCTGGATCGGCGTCCCTCAGGTGACGGCGGCCATTCTCTTCATGGCTTTCTTCGGGTTTCGGCTGCTGCGCGATCGCCCCAGCGAGGAGCGCCCTGTCGATGTCGTTCAGCTCGTTTCACGCCTCGTCGAGGAGTATCAACTCGCCGAACAGCTGCATCGGGTGCGGGTGCGCCCGGGCTCGCCGCTGGTCGGCAAGACGCTGCGCGAAGCGGCGCTGGGCCGGGATTTCGGCGTATCGGTGGTTGTGGTGCAGCCAGACCATGTCCCGCTGGCGGACCATAGGGAGCCAGGGGAGGCAAGCCGGCTGCGCGCCCAATTGGAACGGATTCAACGCGCTCCCAGAGAAACGCCTGGCCCGGAGACGGTCCTGCATGAAAACGACATCCTGGTGCTCGATGGGGAGCCGGATGCGGTTCAACGCGCCATGGAGGCGTTCGACCTGGAAAAGCTGCCGCTGGACGTCGAAGGTGAGGAATTGGCGAATCTTCTACTCTCGCAAGACGTCGGCGTGGCGGAGGTGTTGGTGGCGCCCCGCTGCGAGGATCAGAACCGCACCCTGGCGCGCGCTCAATTCGCCGGTCGCTTCGGCGTGCAGGTCCTGGCAATGCGGCGCGGCGACGAGTTGCTCTCGCGCACCCACGACACGCTCCACGTCGGCGACAGCCTGCTGGTGCGCGGACGCTGGAGCAACATCAATGCCCTGGCGCGGGCAGGCCAGGGGTACGTCGTCGTGGGCGAGCCGGAGTCGCTGGCTCGCCAGGTCGTGGCGCTCAGCCCCCGGTCGCTGACTGCGCTGGCGATCTTGGCCGGGATGATCCTCCTCATGGCGACGAGCGCCGTGTCCACGGTGATGGCCGTGCTGCTCGCAGCCATGGCGATGGCGCTGGCCGGCTGTTTGCCCATTTCGGCGATGTACCGCTCCATTCAATGGCAGACTGTGGTGCTGATTGCCGCCATGCTGCCCATGAGCACGGCGCTGCAGGTTACAGGCGGCGCACAGCTCGTCGCCGATGCGCTGGTGACGACGCTAGGGCAGCAGGGGCCGCTGGCGTTGATGGCGGGAGTCTTTCTCCTGACCGCCGGCTTTAGTCAGGTGATGAGCAACACGGCGACTACGGTGCTGGTGGCGCCGATCGCCTACAACGCAGCGCTCAGCCTGGGCGTTGCGCCGCAGCCCCTCCTGATGATGGTGGCGGTCGGCGCGTCGGCGGCGCTGCTCACACCGATCGCTTCGCCAACCAATGCATTGGTGTACATCCCCGGCGGGTACACCTGGGGCGACTATGCGCGGGTTGGCCTGCCCCTGCTCTTAATCGTTATGGGGATCGGGTTGACTGTGGTCCCATTGGTATGGCCGCTTTAGCGTGGCCGCAAAGCACCGATCCCTTCGATCATTTGCGGCAAGAGACGCCCAGATTGACAAACGTCGCTTCCAAATCATATAATCCACCCAGAATAATTCTGAGCAACATGAGAAAAATTCAATGCGAACATTCTGTGGACTGACAACCGATGGCATGCTGGAATATCTGGCTGCCATTTACAAACTGGGGGGGCGACGCGGGCGCGCCTCCGATAAAGTGACAACCTCGGCGTTGGCGGAAAAAATGCACGTTTCGCCGGCTGCAGTCTCCAGCATGCTCAAACGACTGGAAGAATCGGGCTTTGTCGATCGCTCAAACAGCGAGGGGATCACCCTGACCGAACAGGGAGAGCTGGCGGCGCTGCAATTGATCCGAAGGCATCGCTTGCTGGAGGTCTTTCTGGTCAAAGTCATGGGGTACACCTGGGATCAGGTCGACGCCGAGGCGCACCGCCTGCAACACGCCATCAGCTCGGCGTTTGAAGATCGGATGGATGAACTGTGTGGGTATCCGACGCACTGTCCCCACGGCGATCCGATTCCTCGCAAAGACGGCGCCATGCCGGACGAGCCGCTGACGCCGCTCACCGACCTGCAGCCGGGCCAGGAGGCCGTCCTGCGGCGCATCGGCAACACCGACGCCCGCGTGTTGCGCTATCTTTCTCAATTGAAGTTGGAGCCAGGGCGCATCGTGACATTCATCGAAGCGGCGCCCTTCAACGGGCCGGTGACGATTGAGGTGCATGGAATGAACGGCGACGAAGAGCGAGTGAGGCAGGTGTTAGGCAGCGAGCTGGCGGCTCAACTCTTTGTGTTGGTTGAACAACCCACCGAATCGGTGCAATGGGAAGTGGTGCGAGATGGCGCTCAAACAATATGAATCAGCCGGCGGCGTAATCATCGACGATTGCGGCCGCATGCTCCTGCTCGACAGACCGGCGCGCCGCGAGGTGCGCCTCCCCAAAGGCCACGTCGATCCAGGCGAGACGCCGGAAGAGACTGCACTGCGAGAGACCCGAGAGGAAAGCGGATACGCTGACCTCGAAATCGTCGCCGACCTCGGAAGTCAGGTGGTCAAGTTCACCTTTCAGGGAGACGACTTCGTTCGCACGGAGCGCTATTTTTTGATGCGACTTCTCAGCGAGCGCACAACTCCCCGGAATCGTAAAGACGAGGCGCAATTTGCTCCCGTCTGGACCCCGATGGAAGAAGCCGTGCAGCGATTGAGCTTCGAGGCGGAGCAACAGTTCGCCCAACGCGCCATCGACGCCTATCGAAGACTCAAAGAGCAGCAGCTGCTGTGATGGGGATGGGGAAATTCTAAGCGGTCGGCAAAAGAAAAAGGGGCTGACTTTTATCAGCCCCTTTTCAACGCCCTGCAATTTGCCCAATCAATTCCCAAAATCAATTGCGGTATCGATACGTGATGCGCCCTCGCGTCAGATCATAGGGACTCAACTCGACCTTAACGCGATCCCCTAACAGGACACGAATATAATACTTGCGCATTTTGCCCGATAAATAGGCAAGCACTGTGTGGCCATTTTCAAGTTCAACCTTGAACATGGCGTTCGGCAGCGCATCGACAATTTTACCGTCGAGGGTGATTGTTTCTTCTGGCATGAGTTTCCTTAAGAACGATTCAACCGTTGAGCCTTGCGAATCGCTTTTTGCCGCTTGATGCGACGGATTTCGCTCTTGGATGTGAACCAGCGTTTTTGTCTGACGATGGGCAAAATGCGCGCCTCAGCCACCGCTTTGCGGAAGCGTTTGAGCAGCCCTTCCTGGGATTCACCTGGACGAAGCTCTACACTCATCTCTCCATTCACCCCCTTTCGTCAGACATTTCTTTCAAGCAAGCCTTTCAAGCAAACTATTCCTGCGTTGCACAACATCATTCATTATAGTGGAAGTCCGAAAGGCGGCCAAACCAAGAGGTGCATTATGACAAAAAAGAGCGAGATTCGTTCCAGAACCTCGCTCTTTTGCCACATATGTCCGGACGGAACAGGAGCTCTCAGCAAATCAGGCTTCAGGAGCGCCGCCTTCATTTGCCTGTCGGATGCTCAGCCCCACGCGCTGTCGCTTGGGGTCGACGCGCAGAACCTTCACCATCACCCGGTCGCCCGGTTTCACCGTCTTCAGCGGTTCCGCCACGGCGATATCCGCCAGCTCGCTGATGTGGATCAAGCCCTCAACGCCCGGCTCCAGCTCGGCGAAGGCGCCGAAATCGGAGATGCGCGTGATGGTGGCCGGAACGATGGCGCCGACCGGATAGCGCTCCTCGATGCCGTCCCACGGATTGGGCAGCAACTTTCGTCGGCTCAGCGCCACGCGTTGCGTTTCGGGATCGATGCGGATCACTTGCACTTGAATCTTCTGGCCCACGGAGATCGCCTCGCGCGGGTGATTGATATTGCCATATCCGATCTCGCTGACGTGCAGGAGGCCGTCGACGCCGCCGATATCCACAAAGGCGCCGAACGGACGAATGCTGCGCACCACGCCTTCAATCACATCGCCCACCGCAAGCGTCTTGAAAAGCTCCTCCCGCTGAGCGGAGCGATACTCGCGTTCCGCCAACATTTGCGACATAACCAGCCGCCGACGCTTGGGATCGACCTCGATCACCTTCAGGCGCATTTCTTCGCCGATGCGACTCTCGAATTCGGCGCGACGTTGCTCTTCGGTCAGGTTGCGAGGCATGTCCACCAGATGCGAGGCCGGCACAAAGCCGCGGATATGGTTGAATTCGACGGTGAGCCCTCCCTTGTTGTAACCGACGACTTTGCGCGTGGTGATCTCACCGCTTTCGAGCAGCTGTTCTGCGATTAGCCAGTCGCGTTTTTGTTGGGCGTCTGCAATGCTGAGCAAGAAAACGCTGTCTTCCTCAGGCTGTTTTGCGATCACAACGTCGATCGTCTGGCCTTCGCGCAGGCTCTTGACAAATTCGGGGTCAAGCCTGGCCAGATCCGACTGCGGCACCACGCCATCTCGCTTGCTGCCGATATTGACCAGCAGCTCGGTGGGGCGGATTTCAACAATGACGCCTTCGCGCAGGTCGCCGCGCCCTGGCATGTCCAAATCAATGCCTTCACTGAGATACTGCTCAAACAACTGCAAATCAGACGACTTTTGTTCCTCGCTATTCGCCGCGCTACCCTTGCTCTCTGCCTCGGACATCTAATACGACCTCGCCTTAAGTGTTAGTTTGCAGGGGGCATGCTTTCCAGCGTAGGTTCAATATGTCCACGATGAAACCTTCGGCAGGAATCCATCCCCAGTGGTGAATCATTGCTAACCTGATTATATCAGCCTCGTAAAGTGGCGTCAAGGCAATTGCGAAGAGGGAGTTATTCAACCGCTTTTGCAGGCAGCGTCTTACGTAAGCGTTTCCAGCTTTGGCGCAGCGCATCGACGTCGTCCGGCTTCATGGCTCCGCCTGCGTAGCGCACTTGAATGAATGCATCCGTCAAGGCGTCGATGTCTGCCCTTGTTTCCGCAGAGGCGTCGAGAGCGCTTTCCAGGCGCACCGCATAATGGCTTGGCGTTTCTGCGGCGCGCCGCGCCACTCCCTGCGCCGCCCCATGTTCCAGCAAACGAAAATAGAGGAACCGCACGCGCTGTTCCGGCGTGAGCAGCCGCCAGAGCGTCAACCGTCGCAGAAACGTTGACCAGTGCGCAGGGGCCCGTTCTTCGTCCACGTCTGGGGCGAAGTTCTGCGAGCGCCATCGCGCTGCGGCGTCAACAAGCCTCAGCCAGCGCTCAAGCAGTCGCGTCCAGAATCGCCGCAGCCAGGCCAGGGAGATCTGCTTGTCGCTGAAATAGATGCGGGCTGCGTAGCCCAGCAGAATCAAGACGGAGAGCCAGAAAAATGCGCCGCCCACCCAGGGAGGGATCACCAGCATTTCCGGCGGCTCCCTCAGGATTGTCTCAGCGGGAGGAGGCGACGTCGCCTCTTCCGGGCGTTGGCCGGCGAAAGGCAGCAGGGAAAGCAACAGGAAAATGGCCGCCATCAAGAGTCGATAGAGCAGATAAACCAGTGCAAAGAGCGCGTTGAGAATGGCTCCCAAGATGATCGAGAGGAGATAGGTGTCGCCCAACGGCAGGAAGGCGGCCGCCACTGCAAAGAAAGCGATGACCAACGCAGTGTAGACAGGCCAGTTGCGGACGATGGAAGGCATGGTCGGCACGCGATCGATCGTCCAGTGCGCCCGCAGCACGGCGAGCTGCCCCTGACTGATCAACAAAAGTCCGCTTAAGAAATAGATCAGGATCGCCCCGATCGCCAACGGATCGATGTCTAGCCGCGTCAGGCTCCAGAAGCCAGGGCGGGTGACGCCGAGACGCAAGGTCGAGACGAGGAGAATCAAACCGATGCCCCAGGCCACCCAACGCGCGACAAAACCGCGCAGAATGGCGGCGCGTCCCGTCGGCGCCGGTCGCGCAGAATCGGCGAAGCGAACATTGGCGCGCTGATTGAGCCAGAGTTCATCGGGTTGCAGCGCCATTCGAGTCAGATCGTCGGTAAAATCGATGGCGGCGTACCAGGTGAAAAGGATGGTGACCAGTGCGAACAGGAAAACTCCGTCCAACAAGGCAGCCGAAGGATCGTTGAGAAGGAGGAGAGGCCCAGGCAACGTTCCCGCCGCCAGCCAAAGTGCAAATCGCGCCAGAGCGACCAGCAGAAAAATCTCCGCCGCCCGGTACCCTGAAGAACGGCGCAGCCGTTGCGCAGGCAATGCCAGCCAGGTCGTCGTCGTGGAGCCGATGATCGCCGCCAGCACCCCCATGCCGACGATGGTCCAGCGCACGCTCGCCGCCATTTCGGGTGCATACTGGCGCAGGAAGGCCAGGATCGCCACGTTCATGCTGCTGACCATGATGATCACCAAAGCGGGCCGAAAGAGGGCGCCGAGCCAGTCTCGATCGAACTGTTCGGCCGCCGGCTGCGGCAGCGTCCCCGCTTCCGCGGCTTCGACGGCGCCGGAGAGTTCCCGGCTTGAAGACTTGGGTTGATCGCTCATGGTCACATCCGCTCAGGACAGACGATGCCAGACGTGCACATTGTGATAAAAATCCCAGGGGCCGGGCTCAATTCCGGCCCAACGGCTGCTATAGCCAATGTTCTGAACAATTCCGGCAAGGAAGATGTAAGGCAGATCGTTGTGCAAGATCTGTTGAATTTCACGATAGATCGGCGCCCGATCCTGCGGCTGGCAGCCAGGCGTAGTCAGTCCCTGCTGCAGAAGCGTCTCGAGTCGAGGGTTCTGATAGCTCACAAAATTGAAGCCGCTCCCCGGCCGGTCCATTTCCGCCATCCATAGCTCATGATCATCTGGATCGATTCCGATATCTTTCCATCCGCTCAACGCCAGGTCGAAACGCTGGCCGAGCAATTCTCGGGTGAAGTTGGATGCTCGCATCGGCTGCAAACGAATGTCGAAACCCACCGCGTTGAGCTGGTCGCGCACCGTCTGGGCGATCCGTTGATAGTACGGATTGTCCTCGACAAAGATCAGGTTCAAGCGCAGCGTTCGGATGCCTTTCTCGCGCACGCCATCCCGATTTAAATCGACCCAGCCGTTGTTCTCCAGGATCGCCCGCGCCGTGTCGGGGCTGTATGGAGCGGGTTCGAGCGTTGGATCGAAGGCCCAGGGAACAATGGGCAGGACATTAGCCGCCAAAGGGTAGGCCTGATCCAGGTAAATGGCGGCGACGATGCCGCGCACATCGATGGCGTGATACATCGCCTCGCGCACCAGGCGGTCGCTCAACACCGGATGGGGATCCTGGAAAAGAAGCGCGCCATCTTCTCTCACTCCTCGCTGAGGCGCCGCCGGATTGGCCAGGTTGATGGCGAGAAAATCGTAGGCGTCCACGGGGCCGCTCGCAACTTTGATCTGTGGAGCGTCCAACAGGTTCAGCAACTGATCCGGCGTCAGGGACGTCTCATCGATGGTCCCTGCAAGCAGGAGTCTCAGACGCTCGTCCGCGTCGGGCAGAATGCGAAAAACCATGCGCTCCATAGATGGCGCGCCCTGCCAGTAGCGAGCGTTGCGCCGCAGCACAACGCTGTCATTCGGAATATAACTTTGAAAGATGAAAGGGCCTGCGCTGACGTCGGGCGACTGGTTGAAAAAGCTGGTGGCCACGTCGCTGAAATCTTCGGCGAAGCGGTGGCTGGGAAGCCATGCGACGCGCAGCAGCGAGAGCGCATCGCAGCGCGGCTCGCGCAGGCGCACGCGCACGGTGAGCGGATTGACAATCTCGATCGCCTCGATCGGTTCGGCCAGGCGAATGTAAGGAGAATCGGCGCCGATCGCGCGTATCGCTTCGTAAGTGAATCGGAAATCATTGGCGTCCACTGCTTCGCCGTCGCTCCAGGTGACGCCGGGGCGCAGATAGAAGGTCCACAAGCGACCTGCCTCCGAGACTTCCCAGCGCTCCGCCATGGCGCCCGCCGCACCGGGTTGGCCGGTGAGCGGATCCGGGCGAACGAGGGACGGATAGAGCATGGCATGGATGGCCACGCTGGCGCTGTCGGCGGCCAGAATCGGGTTGAGACTCGTGGGATTGGCGGCGATCGCTCGCGTCCACACGCCTCCCGGCATGGGTGAGCCCGTCAGATACCCGAAGGGCGTCGGCGTCGGCGTGGGAAAGACAAAGGTGGTCGCCGTCGGGCGTCGTTCACAGGCGGAGAATGCGAACAGCGCCAGGAACAGTGCAAGGCAAAAGGCCAATCGGCCTGCTTGAGAGGACAAAGGTCGTGCATTCATGGGAAGCGCTTATGTCCAGGGTGTCACCCGCACATCCGCCAGCAAATGCTCGACGTCGGTGTAGCGCACCTCGGCCGTGCATTCCGTCAACACCGAAGCGGCGCTGACGGCCGCCGCCCAGCGCAGCGTCTCCGCCCAGGAGTCGCCCAGGGAGCGTCGCCATACGATGGCTGCGGAGGCTGCGTCGCCGGCCCCGGCGGCGTTGACGGCGCGCTGCACCGGCGCCTGCGCCTGCAGAACGCCTTCGTCGGTGAATGCGAGCACCCCTTCGCGGCCACAGGTGAGCACAAGGGCAGGCAGGCGATAGGTTTGCTGCGTCGTCCGCGCCGCAGCGACGATGGCGGAGAACTCGCCGCCGCTCAACCCAAAGGTGCTGATAAACTCGTCCTGATTCATTTTGGCCACTTCTGGCTGCGCCGCCAACGCCTCGAGCAGCGCTGCGCCCGTGGCGTCGATCAAAACAGGTCTGCCTTCTGCATGGGCGATTTCGGTGACCAGACGATAAAACGACGGCGGCATGCCGGGCGGCAACGAACCGGCGGCGACCACCCACGTGGCTGCGGGCAGGTGGAAGCGCAGGCGCGCCAGCATCGTTTCGACGTCGGCGGCGGTGACCGGCAGCGAGCCGATCATGACGTGACTGTGTCGAGCGCGCGCGGTCTCCACGATCACGTTCGCCAGCCGCGTCTCGCCCGGCAGCCAGATCGGATCGACGTTGATTCCGTAATTCTGCAGCACATGGACGAGGAGTTTGCCGTAGTAGCCGCCGACAAAGCCAACAGCCGTCGTTTCAAGCCGAAGCCCGCGCAGGGCCACGGAAACGTCGAAGCCCTTGCCCCCTGCACACTCGATGAAACGAGGGGCGCGCATGGTGGTGGTCGGAACGAACTCGTCGATGAAGATGACCCGGTCCAGGGCGGCGTTGGCGGTGAGCGTCAAGATCATGATGGCGTCGTCGAGTAGGTCAACGGGGCGGCGGGCAACAGGCTCTGGCTGAGAATGCACCAGGCGTTCCAGTCGATGCGCTCCAAAGCGTCGACCGCCGCCAGCAGGTCAAGGCCGGCGACGACGATCCCATGTTTGGCGAGCAGCACGGCGGCCGCCTGTTTGCGAATGCTGGCCTCGCGGCCGTGCAATTTTTCCACAACGTGTTGCGCCAGCGCCTCGCTGTGCGCCGGCGCAAAGGGCGCGACCGGCGTCACCCCAAATTTTTGCGTGCCTTCCAACACCGGCTCGATCGCTCGACCGGCGACGCAGAAGGGAAGCACATGGAAAGGATGTGCATGGATCACGGCGCCAACGTCTGGATAATGACGGTATATGGCCAGATGCATCCGGCTCTCGCGCGAGCAGCGCGGATGTTGCAGGAGCTCGTCGCCGTCGATCGAAGCGCAGAGGATGTCGGCGGGCGCAAGCTGCCAATGTTGCCTGCTGCCTGCGTAGCGCGGCGTGATATATATCTTGTCTCCTGCGCGCGCGCTGATGTTGCCGCCTGCGATGTCGGTCAGACGGCGATCGAACATCAAGCGCGCCACCTGAATGATCTCTTCTGCAATCGATTGATGTTGCATCGTCGCGCCTTTACTGCATGCATTGCCCGGTGGATTCAAGCGTCCCCTCCACTGAGAGGATGTGACTGCCTCCATGGCAGCAACTTCATGGTACGTAGATATGGGCTTGCCGTCAACTAACCGTTGCGCATGCAATCGGGAAGGCTGCGATGCAGAAAGCAGGCGTATTTCAGAAGGGAGGACAACTTACGGTCCCGTGTAAGAGCGCAGGCGACAAGCCGAAGAGAGGGCGACGTCTGCAATGATGCGGATCAGTAGGTGCGTTTTTCGACGAATTCGCACAGCCCCAGAAGCGAGCTTCGATAGACGTTGTCGGGCAAGGCGGAGAGGTTGTCCACGGCGCGGTTCAAAAAGCGGCGCGCCTCCTCGCGCGCAGCTTCAATGGCAGCGCTGTTGCGTAGATCGCGCACGAGCGCAGCGACAGTCTCGTCCCAAACGGTCGGGTTGCCGTTGTCGGCCTCGCGTTGCGCCTCCTCCAGCGTCGCCAGCACGCTCTCCGGCGCTGGGTGTTGCTGAAGATAGTGAAAAAAGGGCAGGGTGAGGGTGCCCTGGTGCAGATCGCTGCCCGCCGGCTTGCCCAAGGTGGCGTTGTCGCCGATAAAATCAAGGATGTCGTCGATGATTTGAAACGCCATGCCGAAGTTGTAGCCGAACTGGTGAAGGTCGTCGATGCGCTCTTCGGGCAGCCGGGAAAGGATCGCCGCTCCCTGCGTGGCTGCGCAGAAGAGGCTGGCGGTCTTTGCGTAGATGCGCTGATAATAGTTTTCACGCGGCTGCAAGAAGTTGTAGCGATCTTTGAGCTGGCGCAGTTCGCCGTCGACGATGGTGCGCAGCGTGTCGCTGAACAGCCGAATGACGCGCATATCGCCGGTTTCGGCGGAAAAGTGAGCGGCGGTGCCGAAGAGATAGTTGCCGGCCAATACCGTGGAGACCCCACTCCAGCGCGCGTTGAGCGTCGGCGCGCCGCGGCGCAACAACGCCCCATCGATGACGTCGTCATGCACCAGCGTCGCCGTGTGCAACATTTCCACGGAAGCCGCCAACGCAATCACGACGTGATGGCGCGGGCCGCCCTGCATGGGGCCGTTGAATTCCGCCGACAACAACGCCAATGCCGGACGCAGTCGCTTGCCTCCGCTGCCGATGAGCGTGAGAAACGCTTCGGCCAATGGCGCAAAGAGTGTGGAATCGACCGCGCGCAATTTGGCCTCCACCTGTCGCAATCCAGGGCGGATCGGCGCAAACAACGCGTTGACGTCCGGCGGAGCATCGTTGCGTTGCGGAATCGTTTCAACAGCCTCGTACGACGCCGATGGGTCCATGGCCATGTCAGGAATGGACGGCGGTGACGTGAGTTGAGAAATCAACACCGAATCGATCCTCCAAACCAAAGAAGCGAAGCGCTGTGGCGGTCGTCTGCATGGCGACTTCTTCCGGCGTCCGCGCCAAAAGATGCGCCAATTCTTCGCACACCAACGTTACGTAAGCCGGTTCGTTGCGTTTGCCGCGCAACGGATGCGGCGCCAGATAGGGTGCGTCGGTTTCGAGCAACAGGCGATCCAGGCGCAGCTGGGGCGCCAACGCGCGCAAGGAGCGCGCATTGCGAAACGTCACCGGCCCGCCGAGGCCGAGCACGAAGTTCCAACGATAGGCCTCCTCCGCCAGCGCCAGATCACCGTGAAATGCATGCAACACGCCGGCGAAGGGGCGTTGCGTCAGCGGGGAGCGCCGGAACAAACTGCCGGCGATCCACTCGCTCACCATTTCCCGAATCTCCGGGTCAGCTTCGCGGCTATGGATGATGACAGGCAGGCCCAGCTCCGCCGCCAGTTCCAGTTGCTGAGCAAAGACGCGTCGTTGTGTTTCAGGCGCCGATGTTTTCCAGTGGAAATCCAGCCCGATTTCGCCGATGGCCACCACCTTGGGGTGTTTCGCCATCTCCGCCAGCGATGAAAGCGCGTCGGCGTCAAAGGAGTCTGCGCTGTTGGGATGGACGCCGACCGCCACGTACAACTCTGCGAATTGTTCGGCGAGCGTCAGCGCGCGACGACAGCCATCCAGGTCGATGCCCGGGTTTATGAGGAGTCCAACGCCTTTTTCGTTCGCCCGCGTCACCACCTCCTCACGATCACCGTCAAACTGTGGCAGATCGAGATGGCAATGGCTATCAACAAGCCGCAAGGGGCGCTCTACTCGCATGAATGACAGAAACCTTTTTCAAACATTGATCATCTTTTATGCATTTTCGTTTGTTCATTTTATCACAGATAATTCACTAGAAAAGTAGGTCTGATTGCACATAGTTTTTTCAGTATACCAGTTTTTTCAGGACGCACCGAGTTTCCGTTTTCCTGAATGGAAAAAGCGGAAATGGAAAAAACGGAGGTGAGCGACGGGGCTCACCTCCGCTGCGTTGCAAAGCGCTCAAACGCCGACCAGTTTGCGGCCATCCGCCAGGATCGCCCGCACTGCCTGAGGGTCTGTCGTCTCTGTGTAAATGCGCAACAGGGGTTCTGTTCCGGAGAAGCGAATCAGGAGCCATCCCCCGTCTTCCATCACAAATTTGTATCCATCCAGCGTGATCAGCTCGGTGACGCGATGGCCGCCAAGGGTGAGCGTGGAGACGTCGACGGCGGCGAGGCGGCGGCGCGCCTCTTCCTTCATGGCATTGTCCGTCAGGCGGATATCGATGCGATCGTAGTAGTGGGCGCCCACCTTCTCGAAGACCATCTGGATCAGTTCCGTAGGTTTTTTGCCCGTGCGCACCATGAAATCAAGCAGGTAAAGGTTGGAGAGAATGCCGTCGCGCTCCGGCAGGTGCCCACGGAACGCGTAGCCGCCGCTCTCTTCTCCGCCGATCAGGGCGTCGTGTTTGAGCATCGCCGGCGCCACATATTTGAAGCCGACGCCCGTGTTGATGACGGGAACGTCGTAGAGCTTGCCCAATTTGTCCAGCATCGACGTCGTGCTGAGCGTCTTGACGATCGGCCCGCGCAGGCCGCGCACTTCCAGCAGATAGTAGGCCAGCAGCGCGTACACGCGCAACTGATCGACGAACGCCCCGCGTTCGTCTCCAAAGCCGCAGCGGTCGGCGTCGCCGTCGAGGATGCAGACGCAATCGGCGCCTACGGAGCGGGCGACGGCGAGGCCGGCGTCCACGTTCGGCGGGATCGGCTCGGGGCGACTCATTTCGGGAAAGATCGGATTGCGTTCGGCGTGAACCTCGATCACCTCGGTGCGGCCGCCGCCCAGAATCTCGCTGAGCCAGCCGGCGCCGTTGCCCCACATGTTGTCGACGACGATCTTCAGCCCGGCGTTCCGAATCGGTTCGACCTCAATCAGGTTGCGCAGATGGGCGAGATAAGGGGGCTTGGGATCGAAATAGGCGATCGTTCCATCGGCGAGCGCCTTCTCGAAGGGAATCCGCCGAATGGCGGCCGTATCTTGAGCGTCGGGGATCAGCGCCTCGATCGCCTTCAGTCCGTCAGGGTCGATGGCGCCGCCGTTGTGATCGCGCACCTTAAAGCCGCAGTCCTCCGGCGGGTTGTGGCTGGCGGTGATGTTCACGGCGCCGATGGCGCCGTTGGCTCTGACGCTGAAACTGATCACCGGCGTGGGGGTCGGCCCTGGCGTCAACAGCACCGAAAAGCCGTTGCCGGCCAGCACTTCGCTGGCCGCAGCGGCGAAGTGCTCCGCCGAGAAGCGTCGGTCATGGCCGACGACCACCGGACCTTCTCTGCCGGTCGTTTTCAGGTAGCTTGCAAATCCTTGCGCAACGCGGCGCACATTTGCGTAGGTGTAGTCATCCGCAATGCGCCCGCGCCACCCATCGGTGCCGAATTTGATGTCGCTCATCTCGCTGTCCTTTCCTGACCGTTGTTCAGAGGATAACGGGGAAAGTATAGCAGGAATCCAAGATGAGTCCCAATCCCGGCCTCTCTCCGGCGGGGGCGCCGACCGGGATTTCGACGTTCAGCGCAGGCGTCGCCTCAGCGCCTGCCAGAGAGGGCAGCGGTCGTAGACGGCGCTGAAGAGAAGGATGGCTCCTACGATCAACAAGACCGGCGACCAACCGCTGAAGCCGGCGATCGTCCAAAGCGCCAGGCCGCTGAGCAATCGCAGCCAGCGCGTGGCGTCCGACATTTGGCTTGAAGGCATCGGCGCTCGCTCGTCTAGAAGCATTGCAAAGAGGCGAGAGAGCTCCTCTTGCGATTGCACGCCTATGCGCCGGGTGATTTCGACGCCGTTGCGATAAAAGATCAGCGTTGGGATGCCCATAACGCCGAGTTCGCGCGTGAGCTCGGGCGCTTCATCTGCGTTGAGCTTCCACAGATCGACCTGCCCTGCGAACGACTCGGCGACCTTCTCGAGGCGCGGGCTTAAGGTGCGGCAGGGGCCACACCACGGCGCCCAAACGTCAACCACGACGGGGCGTCGGCTCTCCTGCAAGCGCTCTCGGAACTCCTCAAGATGCATCGTCATGTTCCTTCTTTATCGCCTGGACTTTCTTCTGGTTTGACATCTCGTCCACTGTCGAATGGAATGGAAAGGGGAGGCGTTTCAGAGAGAAACGCCTCCCCTGGGCAACCTCCGCTGCAGTGGCTGCTCACGTCGACTTCGTGCTGAACCGGAACAGAGCGTAGAGCGGGCACCAGCCGATCAGGCCGGTGAGCAGCGGAACGAAGCCGAGCCACTGCAACACCACGCCCCAGACGCCCGGCACAAAGCCGCCCCAGCCGAGCGCCAACATCACGATTCCCAACACCACGCGAGCAATGCGTTCCCAGTTCGCCTGATTGACCTTGATCATACAGACCTCCTTTCCACGAAAGATGCCTTCTCTGCACCTTAACTCTTACGGACCGGCAGGTCGTCAAACCTTTATCCTCCAGGGACATTGAAGTTTCCTGGGAGATAGGTTAACTGCACCTTTTATAAAAAATATAGCAAAGTTCGAGCAGATTGTCAGTGACCGGAGTCACGCAAGGGGGCGGCCATCTGTTGCAGGCGCTCCCGATCGTAGATGCGCACCTGACCGCGCGCCAGTTGCACGAGGCCAAGCTGCTCGAACTGTTTGAGCCTTCGACTGATCACCTCGCGCACCGTGCCCAGCTCGTCGGCGATCTGCTGATGCGTCGCCTGCAGCAGCGGGGCGCGTTCGGCCAGATACGCCGCCAGCCGCTGATCCACCTGACCAAAGGCAACCTCCTCGACCAGCTGCATCAGGTCGGCGATGCGGTCGGCGAAGTGGTGAAAGACCAACGCACGAAACGGCACCGAAGCGTCCATCAGGCGATGGAACACCGGCTGCGGCAGCATATACGCCGCCAGATCGGTCTCCGCCACGCCGCGCGCCGGATAGTTGGTGCGCCCCAGCAGGCAACTCGCCGTCAAGACGCATGAATCGCCTGGCTCCAGCCGATAGAGCAGAATTTCACGCCCGGAGAGCGCCGGTTTCACCACCCGAATCGACCCTGTATCCAGCAATATGAAAGCCGAGCAGGGCGAATCGAGATCGAAAAGGACATGATTGGCCGGGGCTGCAATTCGCTGTAAGGATTCGCGCATCAGCCGCTGGGCGTCGGGCGTCATTTCGGCCAGGGAGGGGTAAAGCCGGGTCAAACGGTCAAAAACGGCGTGGTCGCTCATCTTGTCTTCACCCCTTGGTGTCTTCGCGCCTGGGTGGTTTGTCTCAGTGTCAAAATTGCGTATCTTGCATTTATCCCGTCGCAGTTCGTTCTCCGAAGACGGCGAGCCGCGTCTCTGTCAAAGAAGCTCTGGCTATGCGAATTCCCTCCAGAAGCGCAGCGTGCAGCGCGGGCGAGCCGTTGCTGGCGACGATGTGGTTGTCGTAGATCGTCCATTCCGCCCCTTCGTACGTCGTCACCGTCCCCCCGGCCTCGCGCACGAGCAAGGCGCCCGCCGCCAGGTCCCATGGATTCAGCCACGCTTCCCAGTAGCCGTCGGCGGCGCCCATCGCCACCTGCGCCAGGTCGAGCGCCGCCGAGCCGAAGTTGCGCACACAGGCCGTCCTGGGCATAAAGTAGGCGAATTCGGCGCCGTTGTTGTCGATCGACTCGGCGCGATGGTAGGGGAAGCCGGTGATCAAAAGCGCCTGCTGCAGCGAGTCTCTTGCGCTGGTCTGCAGCCGTCGCTCGCTTCCAGAAGCGAACCGTTGATAGGCGCCGCCGCCGTGCACTGCGTAAAAGGCGCAATCTTCGCCGATGTGATAGGTGACCGCCAACAGCGTCCGCACGCCCTGTTGCAGGGCGATGTTCACAGCGCAATAACCGACGTTGTGGGCGAAGTTGGTCGTCCCATCGATCGGATCGAGCAGCCAGAACTCTTCCTGAGCGGGCGGCTGATTGCTTTCCTCCCCCCACAGCGCCACGCCCGGGTAGAGACGCTCCAAGGCTTCGCGCACAAAATTTTCGGCGGCGACGTCGGCGGCCGTCACCAGGTCGATTGCGCTGGATTTTTGGCGAACGGTCGCCTGCCCGTTTGCGTACATTCTGCGCGCCAGATCGCCTGCGCCGCGGGCGACGGCGATGACCAGGTCGATGTCTTTTGAATGAATTCCCGTTGTTATATCCGTCATATCCGACATCCTAATTGCTGCAATCTATTTTTAGATTCATCATACCATTGGACACCACTGGCAAAGACACCATTGATAAAGCGAATCGCCTTGCCGTCGCTGAGGCTGTGATCTAAAGCCTTCGCTCCTGATGGTTTGGAAGGTGCTCAAAGGGTAATGTATAGTGAATTGAACGGATGTTCCGATCCGCTGAACTGCTTGAAAAGATGGATTCGACACATTCTTCTTCTTATCGGAGTCGATTCGCATGGATATCACCTGGTATGGACTTTCCTGTTTTCGCATCAGAGAAGGCGGCGTGACCGTGATTTGCGACCCCTACGACCGATCGGTTGGCCCGGTCTTGCCCAAAATGCGCGCCGACATCGTCACCATCAGCCATGACCGCCCCGGACACAACGCCGTCGACCGCGTGCTCGGCGAGCCCAAGGTGTTGACCGGGCCCGGCGAGTACGAAGTCAAGAACGTCTTTATCACCGGCCTGACGACCTACCACCGCCGCAGCGACAAACATCCGCTGGAGCGCAACGTGGCGTTTTTCTTTGAGTTCGGCGATTTGACCGTCGGCCATCTGGGCGACATCGGCGAAGTGCCGGCGCAATCGGAGATCGAGGAGCTGAACATCGGGGAAGTCGATGTGTTGATGGTGCCTGTCGGCGGCGGCGAGACGCTGGACCCGGCGCGGGCCGTAGAGCTGGTGGGCCTCCTGGAGCCGCGCCTGGTGATCCCCATGCATTATCGCCACCCTGGACTGAATGAATCCTTGCTGCGCACGCTGGAGGAGGTGGATAAGTTTCTGAAAGAATTCGGCGCGGCGAGCGTCGAGCCGATCGAAACGCTCAAGCTGACGAAAAGCGCGTTGCCCGAAGAAACCCAGATCGTCCTCCTGACGCCGAACCTGTAACGAGCGTCAGGAGGGTGTCTTTGAGCTTGTTTCGCCTCAAGAGGCTTCGCCTTAAGAAATTTTTTTCGCCTCAAGAAATCAGCGCGAGCGGTTAGAAGTTCGCCGCAGAAGCCGTTGCTTCCAGGCGCGGCCCCACGCCCGCCAGAAGAGGGCTTCGAGCTGTCTCCAGGTGCGCCAGAGAGCCGGTTCGCCGTTCACTTGCTTTTGCGCGTCCGGCGAGGGTGGAGCGCCGCCAAAGCGATACCGCACGTATGATTCGGTCACGCTGTACACGAGCGGCTCCGCCTCCGGCAAGGCGCGGCTGAGCGACCTTGCGTGTTCGTAGGGCGTCTGACTTGCGCCGATGGGCATCCCGATGCGTTGCGACCAGCGTTCCAGGCGTTCGTACACTTGCAAAGGCAGATCCGCCGTGAATGTCGTCGGGCCGCTGCTGCGGGCGCGCCAGATCAGGAAGACGCCGATCGGCGTCACGATCGCCAACGCCAGCAGCACCAACCACCATCTGGAGCCGGAGGCGTCTCCGGCGGAAGACTGCATATCGAGCAGCTCTTCCCCGGTGAACGGAGGAGGCAGCGCCGGATCGTCCAACATCGGCGGCGTGGGCGCCGCGCCAGGCTCGCGCGGCGCTGGCGTGGGCGTCGGCGCCTGATTGGCGGCGGTGATTTCGACGGGATCCTCTCCCGGGGGGCGATCCAGTGGGCTTTCCGCCGCCGTCGGCTCGAATTCGATCCACCCGAATTCAGGGAAAAAGACTTCCACCCAGGTGTGGGCGTCGCGCTCGGTGACAAAATAGAGGCCGCTCTCTTCGTCGAATGTTCCTTCGGCGTAGCCGCTCGCCGTGCGCGCAGGGACGCCCACGACGCGCAGCATCATCGCCATCGCCGTGGCGTAATAGTCGCAATAGCCTTCCCGAATATCGAACAGAAAGTATTCGATCGGATCGCGGCCTGGAGGCGGCGCAGCGATGGCGTCGTTGTAGTCGATCGTGCGCAAATAGCTTTCGATCGCCTTCGCCTTGTCGTAGGGCGTCGTCAGCCCGACAGTCAACTGTTGAGCGAGCTGCGTCACGGCCGGGGAGAAATTTTCGGGCACCTGCAGAAAGCGCTCGACGATTTCGGGCGGGTAATTCTGGCCTGCGTTTTGCAGATCGCGCACGGTGACGTCGGCGGCGGCGCTGACCATCACATAGCGGTCGCCGCGGTCTAGCTCGCGGGTGGCGTGAATCATGGTGAATTCGAGCGCAGGCGCGTCGGGGGGCGCCTGGGCAGCCGCAATGGCGACCGCGCCGGCCTGAGGGCGGAACTGCGCCTCGAACTGCAGCGTGGACTGGGCGACTTCGGGCATGCCGAACAGAATCGTGCCCACCGGCGCCAACAAGGTGATCGTCTGGCTGATGGCGGTGCGCGCACGCCAGCTGGCAATGGGCGCAATTTCGCCTGCGCTGAAGCGGCGCGTCTCTTCAGCCGTGTTCAACCAGCGACCGTCTTCATAGGTGTCGAAGACGACGGCGCGCCAGTAGCGTGCGCGCGTCGCCTGCGCCTGGAAGACCGGCGTGTCGGTGACGTTGCGCTCACCACCCAGGGTAAGCGTGTCGCCAAAGTTGGAAAAAACTTGCGCCGGCTGGCGATTCAACCCCTGATACAGCCGTTGCACATTCTCGGCGGTGGATTCCCAGGTTGTGTTGACCGGCTCCAACAGCGCGCGCACCTGCGGATTGCGCCCCAGGCCGGGCAACAGCCAGGCCACCATCACCACCGCAATGGCAAAGAGAAGCCCATTGCGCAGAAAATCCCAGACAATGTCGGGCTGGAAATAGATGCGTTGTTCGCGCCAGCGGAGCTGTTGCTCCGAAAGATTGGTGCGCACCAGCAACACCAGCGCGATCAGCAGAAACGCCACCAGAAAGCCGAGCGTGGAGCGCGGTGCATAGTAGGTGTTGATGAGCAGCACGACGCCGGCCGGCGTAACGGCGCGCCACGTATAGCCATAGCGAAAGATCGACCAGACGCCGAGATAGGTCAGCCACCAGACCAGAAAACAAATCTCAAAGATGAAAACGTAGTTGTCGGCGCTGGCGGAGCGATTGATCGCTGCGTCCACCCAGTCGAGCAGGCGCAGAAGCACAAAGTATACGCGCGCTTGCAGCTCGCTGATGTGGCCGTTGTCGAGAAACGGCGCAATTTCTCGGGCCGGGACCATCCCCGCCATCGAATAAAGAATCCAGGCCAGCCCCACAAACATGCTGTGAGACAGGGCGAAGAAGCCGTCGAAGCGGCTGAAAGACATCAAGAGCCCCAGCACAAAAGCCCCCGCCGTCACCGGGATCACCACGGCCATCGAAGCGACGTGCCCCGCTGCATCCAGCGCCACGGCCAGAATGAAATACAACAAGCCGGTCAAGGTTGCGGTGAGCCAGTAACCATCCTGGAAATAGACGTTGTCCCGGTAGCGGTGACGGTGCGTCGGCTGTTGCGCCGTCCCCGAAGTCGTTGCAGAAACCGATGAAGTGTAGGGTGTTTGCGAGTAAGTCGTCTGAGCCATGAAAAGTTCTACATCAACAGCCGCCACAACAATGCAGAAGCGGCGAACAATCCACTGAGCGCAACGAGAAGGATCAGCAGCACGCGCACCCCGCTGATTGCCTCCACCTGCACCGTCAGCATCTGGGGCGGGCTATCTACGGCAACCATCCATGTGCGCGCTGCATGGCCGGCTGCCTCGGAAGGCGTCAACGAGATCATCACGCCGCTGTTCTGCGCCAGCTCGCGCCAGCCGTGGGCGGCGTCTCGATAATTGGCCGCCCGCAGCCGCGCCTCCAGCGCCGCCTGCATGGGCGTTGCCGTCTGCAGGGCGTCCTGTTCAAACGCCTCCGCCTGGCGCTCCAGCTCATCGGCGATTCGTCGCCATTCCTCTCCAACGGAACGCAGGTCAAGAGGCTGCGTCACTTCGATGCGCTGCCAGACGCCATTGGTGTGCGTCCGAACCTGAGGCCCCAACTGATTCAGAAAATTGCGCAACAGCGTCCAGTCCGGCGTCGATGGCAATGCGCGCGCAAGGCCGGCGCCATTTTCCTTCACCGGAATGTTCAAAGTCAACTCAAAGCCTTGCTGTTCCTCCGTTTCGGCAAGCGTCTGCAGCGCCGGCGTCATGGCCCGAAGCTCAGGCGAAGCTCGCCACGTCCGCACGATCTCTTCGAGCGCCTCTTGCGCTTCTTGCTCGCGGCCCTTGCTGGCGCGCACGGCGGCGCGCACTTCCACGCCGCGATCGGATATCACTGTTGAAACGTTCCAGCGGGCAAACAGGTTTCGATATTCGGCAGGGGGGTGTAGGGTCGGCGCATCGATCAGATCGCCGGCGAGCGCCAGCGCCGCCGTGCGATCCCCCCGCTCGATCAGCTCCACAGCCTGCTGCACCAGAAGGGCCTGACGTTCCTGTTCGAGAAAATCGCTTCCGGCGTCGTTTGCGGCGAGGGAGCGCAGCTGATCAATGAGGGCGAGTGCAGCCGGGATGTCGCCGCGACGGCGCAGATCGGTGAGAAGCAAGCGCAGCCCATCGGCGCGCCACTGCTCGAGCTCGGCGCGACGCGGGTCATCGACCATCAGTCCGCGCAGCGCCAGTTCCACTTCGTCCACCATCAATTGCGCATAGGTCAGATCTTCTCCGCGGGCAAGGCGTTCTCTGTAGAGGCTGGCGAGGCCGGCGTGCAGGGCGGCGGACTGGGTGGCGGGGGCCCCTGCCGCTTCTGTTCGACGGATTCCTTCGAGATACGCCGCCGTCGCCTGCGCCAAAAACCGTTCATATGTGGCGTTCTCCCCGAGTTGGAGCGCGGCGGTCGCCAGCTTGCGGTAGTGCTCCGCCAGCGCCGCATGGGCCGATGGCGCGCCGCCGGCGACGTCGCCGAGCAACCGTTGAAGCGTGCGCCAGGCGTCCGGCGCCATCGACTGAAAGAGGATACGCGATGGAATCTCCCCTTCAAAGAGCCACTCCAGACGGCCGTCGTCGGCGAAAGGCGAATAACTCCAGGAGTCAGGCTCAACGCGCAGCCATGCATCTCGCGCCAGAGCATTGCCCGGAATCAGCTCAACGCGGATGCTCCGCTGTCCCCGCCAGCGTCTGAGCGCTTCTGTTGGATACTCAACGTGGACCAGAGACAGACCGTCGAGCGACCGCCGGGTCGTCAGCCTGAGGGCGCTGTTCTGGTTGGGCGGAATCGTCACCTGTGCAGCCAACAAACCGTCTTCTGCAAAGGCCAGCGCCACCGCTGCGCCATCTTGGGTCAAGCTCAGGTCTTGGAGCGCGCCCGGCTCGAGCCGAATCGAGAACCCTAAAGCGCTGCGCGTCTCGTTGCGTAAATCGTAGCGGGCCTCGAAGCGAAGCCAGGGCCTGTTTTGTTCGTCGTACTCGAACAGCATTGTCGCGACATGGGTGTGGAGTGTAGGGGCGGCTCCCCCTTCGGGCCTCACCACAGGCAGCATCACCGTCGCGTCGGATGCCCCCTCCTGGCCAACCGGGGCGGCTGAGACCATCCGAACCGGGCTCAGCGCACCTGCCGGGCACAGAAGCATGAGGAGCAGAAACAGGCGAACGCACAACAGCCCCTTGCGTTTGCCTAAAAGTTGCGTTTCCTTCTTCGTTCTGGTATCGTGCCAGATAACAATCTTCTCAATCAGGTCGGTCAAATTCACGTTGAAATCCGTGTAGGAACTCGTGTCGAGTCACAAACATCAGACGCCTATGGTCCGTTTACTCATGCAATGGGATATCAAAATGGGGCGAGAACAAGACTTCTCTGAATTTGTTGTGCGCGAATTCGCCCCTCGCCTGATGCAGCTCGGCATCGAACCGAGCGAAGTTCTGTATACCATGTACGGAGAAGGCCCGCAAATGTTGACACTGGGCGCGGTGGAGAGCAAAGAAAAACTTCAGGAGATATTGCGCAGCCCCGGCTGGAAAAAACTTCATGAAAAACTGTTGACATATGTCACCAATTACAGCCACAAAGTCGTTCCCGACAATGGGCGCAATTTTCAGCTGTGAGGGTTCTGACCGAGCCATCATTTTCCTTGCCTGCAGCCCTTTCCTACTCGATTCCTCTCAATTGAATCGTCAGGCGTCTCCCCAGTGCCTGCGTTTCACCTATCTATTGTCAGCAGAATGTAAGAGTAAAACGATTGATCGCCGGACGAGAGTCTTCTATAATCGGGTCAATCGATGCGATTCACTGTAAATTCATCAATCAGGTGCAACGACGCCGTCATCGCTCGGCCTGCCCGCTGAATTCATCATGACACGGCTACCGAAAATGTTCAGGACAGATGCTTACTTCTACATGCCAGAGATGCAGGCAGGTTATGTACAAATGGAATTAACGCCCGCCAAGGTGGTTTTGTTGCATACGGGCCAACGCCCCCATGAAAAAATCCTCCGCCTGCTCGCCCGTTTTGACATCCAGACAATGCACGTGAATGTGTCCTCCACCGACCAATTGATTCCAGATCAGCTCTCCGACTGCGATCTGATTCTCTTTGAGGCGTTTGACCGCATCACCAACGAAAGCCAGGCTGTGCTGAGTTGGATTCGGATGGGCAGTCGCGCCCCCGTGGTGATGTTGACCAATAGCTCGCGCACCGAGCGAACCATCTCCGGATTGCTCGCCGGCGCTGACGCCGTCGTTTCCATCAACACCCCGTGGGACGTGGTCGTTGCGCATTGCTATGCCCTGATTAGACGTTGGCGCCTCGGTCACCCCTTCTCCAGCAACTGCACAAACTGCACCTTTTCTCACTAGGCGACCGCAAGAGTTGCCATTCATCCCAGCGCGCCAGGGTGGAAAATACATCATTTAACCGATCACCCAAATTTACGCCTCCGGTAGCATAAAAGCAACGACATGAAAGAGGAGATAGCCTGTTTTCTATCTTTCTCACATGTTTCCCAGTTGCTGAGAAGGTGCGGACATGGCGCTTTATACTCGAAAGCTAAAGCAGCACGAGCGAAAAATGATTGAAAATCACCTCCAGGCGCCTGAAGAAGACCTGCCTGTGCATCGCCTTAAAATCATTATGCTCTCGGCCGCCGGAAAGCGAGTTCCGGAGATCAGCGAAGAGGTGCATCTGCACCCCATCAACGTGCGCAAATGGATTCATCGCTTCAATCGTTACGGCTTAGACGGCCTGCGCAGCGGCAAGTCGCCGGGGCGTCCGCCGGTCTTTACAGAGGAACAGCGCAACCGCATCGTCGCCATCGCCAGCACCAATCCACGTCTGCTCGGGCTCCACTACTCTCGCTGGTCTCTTCAACGCCTGCGCCGCTATTTGATCGAACATAAGATTGTGGAAAACATCAGCGTTGAAACAATTCGGCAAATCCTTCAGGCGCAAGAATCTTTTGCCGTGCATCGGCGCAAACGCGTTGCAGAGTAGTGTGTTGAGCCACTCAAGCACCAGCGCTTGATTCATTGTTCTTTGGCCTCCGCCAAGCCGATATTCAATTGCAACCCCCGGCTTTTCAGATCGCTTTGAGCGCCCTTATTTCCTCTGTGTTCCCATACGCCTCTCATTTGCGTAGCTTCAGGGTCGCACGCCGTTTCATTCGACCCGCAGAAAGCATGGATGTGCAGACCTGGACATGATCCCGAGATGAGTCTATTGGGATTGACTGAGAAGAATGAAAAATTTTTAACTTCATTGTGACGTTCACCTATGCTATAGTGGACTTCATCGAACTGAGCGAGGAGCAACCGAAAGGTGTGAGATTATTTATGAGACAAATCACGACAATATTTTCGGCTTATCACAGAACTTCGTTCTCATCGGTTCTGTTGCTGCTTGTGCTGATGGCGTTTCTCGTCGCAGGGTGTGCTCCTATCACCCCTGCAGCCGATCCGAATGGACAAGCAGAGACGGCGACGGCGGACGCAGGAGACCCCATCGATGCGCCGCTCTCCACCACAGAAACCTATCAAGGCATGCCGGTGGGCTTCACCCCAGAGGGGTATCCCTTCCGAGGCGACCCGAATGCGCCTGTCACCATGTACGAATACAGTGACTACGAGTGTCCTTTCTGCGCCCGTCATTTCGTACAGACGGAGCCTGCGCTGAACGATGCATTGGTGCGCACCGGTCAGTTGCGCGTCGTCTTCCGAGACTTTCCCATCGAACAATTGCACCCCAACGCGTTTGCGGCGCATATCGCCAGCCTGTGCGTCGCCGACCAGGGCGCGGCGCTCTACTGGGAGATGCACAGCCGACTGTTCCAAACGCAAAAAGAGTGGGCGAACTTGTCCGATCCGCTCCCTGTGTTTGAACGTCTCGCCGGAGAATCCGGCGCAGCGATCGAGTTATATCGACAATGCATGGAAACCGAACAGGACGCCAAGCGCGCCTTCATCAACGCCGCCATCGTCGAAGGGCAACGCGCAGGTGTGTCGGGCACGCCCAGCTTCAGCTTCGTAGGGGCCGATGGCGAGGCGTATCTGCTGGTGGGCGCCCAACCGTATGAGCGCTTCGCCGCCTACGTCGAAGCGTTGGCCGCCGGCGAAGCGCCGCTCGGCGCAGAACGCGCCTCCGGCGGAGAGCAAGAGGTGCAGATCCCCTTCTGGGCCACGCGAGAAGGTTGGCAGCCAGACCCCAATCGCCCTGGCGTTAACATGGCGGGCGACTGGTACCGCGGCAGCCTAGACGCGAAGGTGGTCGTCATCGAGTTTTCGGACTTCCAGTGTCCTTTCTGCAGACGCCACGCCACCGAAACGCAGCCTGCGCTCGATGAGGAATTCGTCGATACAGGTCAGGTTTTGTGGATCTTCAAACACTTCCCCTTGAACATCCATCCGCAGGCGCCCGCCGCCGGCGTCGCCGCCGAATGCGCCGGCGAGCAGGGGAAATTCTGGGAGATGCACGATCTGCTCTTCGCCAACATGTCGAGCTGGTCGGTCAGCGATCCGTCGCCTGTCTTCGCCGATCTGGCAGGGCGACTTGATTTAGACCTCGATGCATTCACCGCCTGCACGAACGACGCTTCCATCGCCGATCGCGTCACCGGCGATTTCAACGACGGCGCCCCCTTTGTTCAGGGCACGCCGACCTTTATCGTGCTTTTTAACGATGAAGGGCGCATCATTCCGGGCGCCTTGCCTTTGGAGACGTTTTCACAGGCGTTGCGGGAGATCATCGGCATGGCGCAGTAGTCTTGAGGCAAAGAGGCCGAAGGGTAAAGGGTGCAGGGATTGTCGCCTCGGCGCAGTTTCTGCATCCGCCGCCTCCTTAGAGAAGATGCTCTCTCCAAGGAGGCGTTTTTATTTGTGTTCACCTCCCCAAATAGCGGCGCACGTTTTCCAGATGCTCTTCATAGGTCTTGGCGAAAACGTGGCGCCCGCCGCCGTCGGGCAAGGCGACGAAATACAGGTAGTCGTGCCGCTCCGGATAGAGCACAGCGCGGATGCTGCTCAGCCCTGGAGCGGCGATCGGTCCAGGCGGCAGGCCGGTGTACAGATAGGTGTTGTAGGGGCTATCCACGCGGCTGTATTCCTCTAGAAAGATCGGCGTCTTCCACCACTGGCCGGTGGCGGGCTGATAGCCAAGCGCATACTGCACCGTCGGATCGGCGTCGAGCTTCATGCCGATCGCAAGCCGATTCAGATACACCCCCGCGATCGCCGGTCGTTCTTCGGGCGCAACGGCCTCTCGCTCCACAATGGAGGCCAGGGTCAACACTTCATGCAACGAAAGCAGGGTCGCGCCGTCGTTGCGCGCTTCTTGATAGAGAGGCGGCACGCGCTGTGCGAAGGCGTCGAGTTGGCGGGAGAGGACGTCGAGCGCGGTCGGTGCGTAGGAGGGGATAAGGTACGTGTCGGGGAAAAGATAGCCCTCCAGCGAGGCGCCGTCCGGTCGTTCCTGCAAAAAAGGATGGCGCGAAGGGTCGAGGCCGCTCAGATCGCCGTTGAGCGCCTTCCGCCGGTAAAGGGCGCCTTCCTCCGGCCCCAGCAAGTCAGGCCGGCTCAGATAATCTGCGCTCTGCTCGATGCGCCATCCTTCCGGGATTGTGATTGTCAACGCTGCAGCCTGGGGATCGGTCAGGATGGCGATGATCTCGCGGGGCGTCATCGAAGGGGCAAGGGTGAAGGCGCCCGCCGAGAGGCGACCGTCGAGTTCGTTCACGCGCACATACGCTTCAAAAAGAGCAGCGTCCTGAATCAGCCCCGCCTGCTCGAGCTGTTGGCCGATGGCGCGAGCCGTCATGCCCGGCTCCACCACGAATCGCACCGGCCGGACGTCGACGCTGGCCGGTCGATCCAGCGCAGCCTGATTCAAGCGTAAGTAAATTTCCTGGTCGATGGCCGTGCGAGCACAGGCGGTCAACAGAAGCGTGCTCAGGAACAACCACAGGATCGATGGCCCCATCCGTCGAAGTGCGCCTTGCATCACTGCGTCAGCACCTTTCCGGCGCCGGCTTTGACGTTGAAGCGGGGATCAAGTTCATAGAACTTGCGCAGCCCTTCGCTGAGGCGCGTGCGCGGCTTGTATTTGAGCAGTTGGCGCGCTTTGGTCAAATCCGCGACCAGGTGCTCGATGCCGCCCGACGCCTCTCGGTTCTCGATGATATTGGCGCGAGCGTTCACGGTGGCGCTGATCTGTTCGACAAGCTGCATCATCGACGTCTCTTCGCCGCTGCCGACGTTGATGATCTCCTGGTCGACGTTCGGGGCCGTCGCCGCACTGACAAGGGCGTCCACCACATCGTCGATGTAGACGTAGTCGCGCGTCTGCTCGCCGCTGCCGAAGATGACGACCGAGCCGCGGCCGATGATCTGCTGCATGAAGAGCGGGATCACCGGCGCGTGGGTCGGCGGCAACGGCTGTTCTGGGCCGTAGGCGTTGAAAATGCGCAGCGCAACGGTCTCAAATCCGCTCAAGCGGCCGATGGTGAAAAGATAGCGCTCCGCCGCCATCTTGCTGACCGCATACGGGACGGCCGGATTGGGCGGCATGTCTTCGGTGACCGGCTGCCGGGGTTGATCGCCGTAGACGGTGGCGCTGCTCGCCAGAACCACGCGCTTGACCCCGACGTCGCGGCACGCTTCCAACAAGGCGACGGTGCCGCCGACGTTGACGTCGTTGTATTCGCGCGGGTAAAGCACCGAGGCCGGCACGCTGACCAGCGCCGCCAGATGGTAGACGACGTCGACGCCCTGGAGTAGAGACCATAGCTTCGGTACATCGCGCACATCCCCGCGGTTAAAGCTGACTTCCGGCGGCAGCTTCGACGGATCGCCGCTGCTCAGATTGTCCAGCACGCGCACGGCGACGTTGCTCTGCACCAGGCGTCTGGCGAGGTGGGCGCCGATGAAACCGGCTCCTCCGGTAATTAGAACTCGCATTGGCGTGACTCCTCATGAAACGAACTTGCACCTCTCGTCATCCCTTCAGAATCGCTCCTCCCCTCAGAATGATTCCAAAGACGTCGCCGAGGGGTGCACCAAGCATAGCACAGGGCGACGCTGCAGCCAGAATGAGAGAAACGGGAAACTAGCGTCGAAGGTCGCCAGGATCGCTGAAGCGACGTTTAGAGGAATCGGGCAGGTCGCCCTGCTGTCCGCCGGCCGGATTGCGCCCCGGTTCAGAGCCGTCGGGTTTGCCTGTCAGGTCATTGTACATTCGGCAGGCGCGGACAAGGTTGGCGGCGGAAAAATGGCCCAACGTCCAACGGCGAATCGGCGGCTCACCGCCGAAGAGCATTTCAACGATTTCACCGACCGAATGGCCTTTGGCCTCCAACCTTTGCACCTCATTGGCCAGGCGGACCAGGTCGTTGATTTTGCCGAGCAGCTCCGGGAAAGGGGAGCGACGCACGTTGCCGCTGCCCGGGAAGAGGCGTTCTGGTCGCAGCGCCGCCATGGTGCGCAGGCTGCTGACGATGGCGAACATGTCGAACTCGGGCGCCCAGGCGACATCGCGGCCGCCGATGAAGGCGTCTCCGCAGAAGAGCCAACGGAACGAAGGCTCGAAGTAGCTGACGTGATCGCGGCTGTGGCCGGGCGTCTCAATGACGCGCAGCGTAAATTGGGGCGTGCGCAGCACATCTTCGACTTCATCGAGCGAGCGGGCGCCGGTGAAGGGGCGAGGTTTGCCCCAGACCAACTGACGATAGCGCTGCATGCCGATCAAGTCGGGATTTTCGATGAGCGGCAGCGACCGCCGCGACGCGTAGACGCGCGCGTTCGGGTAACGCATCAACAGCGCCGGCAGTCCACCGATGTGGTCCTCGTGCGCGTGCGTAATGGCGATCTGTTCGACCGGAACTTTCTCCAACACGCGCACCAGTTCATGCGCCGTGCAGACGGGGCCGGCGTCGATCAGCAGGCCATCGAGCCAGTACGCAGCCGTCCAGTACAGCGGTCTCCCCAAAAAGGAGCGCGCCATTCGGATCACCGTCACCGAGCCATGTTGCTCCACCTGAATCATGGGCTTCCTGCCAGTTTCTCCATGCCGCTTCGGATTCGCTCGACGAACGCGTCGGGAATGCGCGTCATTTTGCCTTCCAGATCGACGCAGATGTGATCGGTGGCGCCGGTCATCAGCAATTGGCCGGTTGTCGCATGCGTCACCGTGTATTCAAAACGGACCTGACGGCTGCGCAGTTGGCTCAAACTGGCCGTCACGCGCACGACGTCGCCGAAGCGCGCCGGCGCCCGATATTCTCCGCGCAGCCCGGTGACGGAAAAGTGATGGCCGCTGGCTGCAAATTCAGCGTAAGGCAAGCCAATGGCCTCCATCCACGCCACGCGCGCCGCTTCAAACCAGATGATATAGGCGCTGTGATGCACCACGCCCATGGCGTCGGTCTCGGCGAAACGCACGGGAATCTCAATGGAAAAGGATGGCCCTGCGTTGTCTCCAGCGCCATTGTGCTTGACCGTCATCCTCGGCGCCCCTTGACTCGAGCAGATCACATATGAATCGGATGGCCTTCGACGGCGTGCGCAGCCTCCATGATCACCTCGCTGAGCGTGGGATGGGCGTGCACGTTGCGCGCAATCTCGGCAGGTGTGATCTCCATCATCTGCGCCAGGCTCAATTCAGGCAACAGCTCGGTGACGCTCGGGCCGACCATGTGCGCGCCCAGGATTTCGCCATATTTGGCCTCGGCGATGATTTTGACGAAGCCCACCTTGGCGTTGAGCGCCTGCGCTTTGCCGTTGGGCATAAAGGGAAACTTGCCGACTTTGATCTCGTAGCCCTTTTCCTTCGCCTGCGCCTCGGTGTAGCCCAGACTTGCCACCTGCGGTTCGCAGTAGGTGGCGCGTGGCATGAAGATGTACCGTTCGGCGGGGATGGGCATCGTCGGCGCGCCGGCGATGCTCTCTGCGGCGACGATGCCCATTGCGCTCGCCACATGCGCCAGCGCCAGTTTGCCGGTGCAGTCGCCGATGGCGTAGATGTGGCGCACGTTGGTGCGCATGACCTCGTCGATTTCGATGAAGCCGCGGCTGTCGGTTCGGACGCCGGCTGCGTCGAGGCCGAGCTGGTCGGTGTTCGGCTGCACGCCGATCGCCATCAACACGCGGTCGGCGGTGAGCGTCTGCACTTCATCCGTCTTGAGGTTTTTGACGGTGACCGTCACGCCCTCGCCGGTGACTTCGACCTTTTCCGTGCGCGTGCTGACCAGCGTCTTGATTCCCTTCTTGTTGAAGGCTTTTTGCACCTCGGCGGAGACTTCGGCGTCCTCCAGCGGCAGCACTTGGTCGAGCATTTCGATGACCGTCACGTCTGCGCCGTAGGTGCTGTAGACGTAGCTGAACTCCATGCCGATGGCGCCCGAGCCGACGACGATCAGTTTCTTGGGCACTTCCGGCAAAACGACGGCGTCGCGGTACTGGATGATGCGGTCGCCGTCGATCTGCGTCCCCGGCAGGCTGCGGGCGCGCGCGCCGGTGGCAATAATAAAGTGCGCAGCGGTGACCGTCTGCTCCTGCACGTCTGGCTTGAACTCCGACGGGGTCACTTTGAGCGTGTGGGCGTCCACGAAAACGCCGTGCCCTTCGATGACGTCGATCTTGTTTTTCTTCATCAAGAAGCCGACGCCTTTAGTCTGGCGCGAGACGATGTCGCGGCTGCGTTTGACGGCCTTGCTGAAATCCACTTTGAGATTGTCGAAGGTGAAGCCATATTCGGCGGCATTGTGCAATTCCTCCAAAATTTCGGCGTTGTGGATCAGCGCCTTGGTGGGGATGCACCCCCAGTTCAGGCAGATGCCGCCCAGGCTTTCGCGCTCGACGATGGCGGTCTTCAAACCCAGTTGCGAGGCGCGGATGGCGGCGACGTATCCACCCGGCCCACTGCCTACGACGACGACATCATACTGATATCCATGAGTAGCCATAAACAATTTCCTTTCGCAGTTGAGGGCGGAAACGGTGCGGCGCCCATGTTTGCGGATTTGTGATTTGTGTTTCGTATTTCGTGGTGCGCAACGGAAGGACGAAGCGATCGTTTGGTGAATCCCCGATCAACGAACCACGCAGCGCACACCTCGCGCTATGCCTCCCAATTTTCCAATGTTTGCTTGACCACTGTCAAAAATCTGTCGCCCTGCGCCCCATCCATCACGCGATGATCGAAAGTGAAGCTGAGATAGCACATCGGTCGAATGGCAATCACGTCGTCGGCGCTGGGGAGGAGCGAAGCGCTGGCGCTGCGCACGACCGGCCGTTTGACAATGGCGCCGACCCCGAGGATGCCGCTCTGCGGTTGATTGATGATCGGCGTGGCGAGCAGGCTGCCCCCTGTGCCGTGGTTGGTGATCGTGAAGGTGCCGCCCTGCACCTCGTCCGGTTTGAGCAACCCGCTGCGCGTGCGGTTGACGAGATCGTTGAGCGTGCGCGCGACGCCGGCCAGGCTCAGTTCGTCGGCGTTGCGGATCACAGGGACGAGCAGGCCGTCGGGCAGCGCCACCGCCACGCCGATGTGGATGCGGCGATGCAGGATGATGCCTGCGTCGGTGAAGCGACTGTTGGCTTCCGGCACGGCGCGCAGCCCGGCCACGGCGGCCACGATAAAGTAGGCCGTGTAGGTGAGCGCAGCGCCGTCGCGCGTGTAGGTGCGCTTGTTGGCTTCCCGGTGGCGCACGACGTTGGTCATGTCCACTTCGCAGATGGTGGTGACATGGGGGCTGGTGCGTTTGCTCAGCACCATGTGTTGCGCGATGGCGCGGCGCATGGCGGTCAACGGCTGCAGCACATCGTCCTCGCCAAGCGCAGCCGGCTCCGTAACGCGTGCAGCGGCGCCTTCCTCGCCTTCTGCGACTTCGCGGCGGACGCCGGCGAGATAGGCCTCGAGGTCCTTTTTGGTGATGCGCCCTCCCAGGCCGGTGCCGGTGACTTTCGACAGGTCGATGCCGTGCTCGGCGGACATGCGCGCCACCACCGGGCTGATAAAGCTCCGCCCGCTTGGCCGTTCTTCGGCTTGAGGTCGGGCCGGAGACGAGCGTCTGGCGTCTATGGGTTGGGCTTGTCGCTCTGGCTGGGGGGGCGATCCTTCGCTCCTCGCGCGTTGCGGTTGCTCTTCAGGCGACCCGATGGCGGCGATCACGGAGCCTGCGGCAACGGTGGCGCCTTCTTCGGCCATCACTTCGAGCAGCACGCCGTCCGCCGGCGCAGGCACCTCGGTGTCGATCTTGTCCGTGCTGATGACCAGCAACGGCTCATTTTTGACGACTGTATCGCCGGGGCGTTTCAGCCAGCGCAATATGGTGCCTTCGACGACGCTCTCGCCGAGCTGCGGCATTCTGACGACCGTTGCCATCCGCCGTTCTCCTATGCAACCATCCAACGCGGCGCCGACTGCGGCTCGTCCATGTCGGCGCTTTGAAAGAGATATTGTTTGCCGGGCACCGTGGTGAAACCTGCGTGTTCGCCTGCGGGGGTCAGCGCCACGATGTTCATGTACTGGCCCTCGCCGGCGTCCAGCGCCAGCAGATCGCGCAACGCTTCGCGTCCGGCTTCAAGCAGGCTCATGCCGCATTTGAGATAGAGCACAAGGCTGCGCGCGGTCGAGACGCGAATTGCCAGCTCGCCCATGCCGGTGCATGCGGCGGCGCCATATCGATTGTCGCAGTAGTTGCCGGCGCCGATCAGCGGGCTGTCGCCGACGCGGCCCGGATATTTCCAGCCCAGCCCGCTGGTGCTCACGCCCGAGGCGAGATTCCCCTGGGCGTCGAGCGCAAGGAAATTGACCGTGCCCAGCGTGTCCGGGCGGGCGGCCTGATAGAGCTTATCCTGAAGATTGAGCGGCTGCGTCAAGATGCGAGCGACGGCGCGCAAATTCTCTGTGGCGCCGGGCGTCAGCCCACGCTCGAGGAAGCGTTCTCGCCAGCGGCGCAGCGCCTCTTCGGTGCGCAGATCTTGCGGCTGTTCGCCGAGCTCGGCGGCCAGGCGCTCCGCCCCGCGCGCCGCCAGCAGCACATGGGGCGTCTCCTCCATCACGCGCCGCGCCAGCGTGATGGCTCGACCGTATCCTTGCACGGCGGCCACTGCGCCTGCGCGCAGCGTTGCACCGTCCATGATGCTGGCGTCCAGCTCCACTTCGCCGAGCACGTTGGGCAATCCGCCATAGCCGACGCTGTGGTCTTCGGGGTCCTCTTCTACAACGCGGCAGGCCAGCTCAACTGCGTCGAGCGCGCTGCCGCCTGCGCGCAACAGGGGCATTGCCGCCAGAATGCCGCGACGTCCATTCTCGCTTGCTACAATCACCGGAACCGGCACACGCACCTCCATCGAATCCTATGGGAAAAATCCACCCAGGAACACGAAGCACGAAGAAATCTTTTCGACATCGTTGCGATTGAGCGTCAACGATGGTTCATCAGGTATCCTTCGATACACGTTTGAATTGGTTCAAGCAAATCCTCCCATGCCACATGGGGAAGCTTGTTGACCGTGACGAAATCTCGCACCATGAAGACGTTGTAGACGCCGTCGAGCGCAAAGATGGCCGCCGCAAGGGGGTGACCGGCCGCCTCCTGAGGGCTGGCAAAGCTGAGCGGTTTGGGAAAGAGCCGCTCGGGCAGGGTGAACTTCATGGCGTTTGGGTTAGGCGTGGGTTTTGCCTGCACTGACATAGCAGGTAGTATAGCATAAAGCAGAGCGGTTTTCAGGAAGCAGGAAAATTGCGAGAACGGAACAAGCATCGCATGGGAATTCATCTTTTTGCACCGCCGGATGTGAAAATTGATTCGACGCAAAGGTGCAAAGATGCCGAGGCGCCGGGAAAAATGCAAGAGCGCTTGATGCGCCTTGCAGCGTTGTGCAATTTTCCCCGGAGCCGACTTCATCAAGACTTTGCGTCCGCCAGGAAGCGCGGGGTTGGGAAAGCGCTGAAGACGTTGCTGCTTGTTTTGTGTGTGCTTCTCGCCGCAGTCGGGTGGCGCCCATCCAGGGCGAGCGCATCCCCGCCGCCGGAAAACTGGGGCTGCCGGACGGTCTATCCGATCCGCATTCAGCGGGACAGCATCTTCTGGAATTACTGGGAGTATGCGGGCGCCATGGCGTCGGGCAAAATTCGCTTCTGGAAGCATTACTACGTGGTGTACAACCATCCCAACTGGGTGATGCAATATGTGCACACCGACAGCGTCTTCTGCCCGTAGGGGGTTGTCCTGAAAGGCTATGCGTCACTTCTTCCTGCGCGGAATTTCTCCGAGCACCGAAACCCCCAATGCCTCCAGCTCCTCTGGCCGACGCACCGAGTCATCCAGGTAGTGAAGCAGAAACGCAAGCCCTACGCCGACGATCAAAGCCAGTAGAATGCGCAACGGCAACTCAATCTGCTCCCGCACGCCGGCCCCCACGACACCCACCGACGGTCCATCGATGAGCGTGACGCCGGCGTTTTCTGTGCCGAGCTGTCGAAAATAAAAGGCGGCGTTCTGCGTCAGCTCGTCCGCCGCGGCGCGCGCAATGGCTTCGAGCTGGGCGGCGTCCGACCAGGTGAAGGAAAGGGTGATGATGCGATGCAACTTGCCCGTGGCTGCGCTGCCTTGAATCACGCCCGCAGGCACCTCGATGTTCTGGTGGCGCAGGCGTTGGCTCACCTGGGCGGCGAAGAGCTGGCTGCGCACCACTTCGGTGAAGTCATCGACCAGATACTCGCTCGTCAGCCAGGCGTAATAGCGCGGGTCGTAAGCGGTGACATCCTGTTCGGCGGCGGGCAAGACGCCGACCAGCAGCCGCATCGACGCGCTGTACATCGCCGCGCGCGGCTGCCAGGGGCGCAATTGCAGCACGCTGATCAACCCCACCAAGGCGGCCAGGGTCACCGGCAGCCACCAGCGACGGCGTAAAATCACCCAATACTCACGCAGTTCCATACGAGAGCCTCACGAGATCGCTTGCAACGAAGCGCCTTCCATGATGTTGCTCAGATGAGCCAGCAGCCTTGCTCGAAACGCGGCGGCGCTGAAACGCTCGGCCTGGCTGCGACACGCCTCCGTCCTATAGGCGCGCGGGTCGAACCTCTGCAGGACGGAGGCCAGGCTCTCCACGCTCTGCACGGGGAAGAGCTCGCCGGTGACGCCGGGGAGCACGGTGTCGAGCGCCCCGCCGCCCGCAAAGGCGATGACCGGCCTTCCCGTCGCCATCGCTTCCACCGGCGCGATGCCAAAATCCTCCAAGCCGGGGAAGATGAACGCTTTGCAGCGTTGAAGCAGCTCGCGCACGCGGTGGCGCGGCTGACGACCCACGAAGCGTACATTCGGCGGCGCCAGGGCCTCCAACATGGCGCGATCTCTCCCCTCGCCGACGACGACCAACGTTTCCTGCGGCAGGTGGGCGAACGCCTTCACCGCCAGGTCGATGCGTTTGTACGGGATCAGCCGGCTCACCACCAGATAGTAGCCGCCGATCTCCGCCTGCGGCGCAGGTTGAAAATAGTCGGTGTCCACCGGTGGGGGAACGATCACGCTTTCACGGTGATAAATGGTGCGAATGCGCCGCTGCACCTCGCTGCTGATGGCGATGAAGTGATCGACGCGTTGGGCTGCAGCGTAATCCCAGCGCCGCAGCTGCGTCAAGACGGGCCGAAGCAGCGCCGCAAGCGCAGACGAAATCTGCTCCCGCTCCCGATATTGCTCAAACAGCCAGAGATAACGCGTCGGCGTCAGGCAATAGCAGACGTGGACCGCACGGCGATGGCTGTTGGCGGTGCGCACACCGTGGCAGAAGCCGCTCTTGTTGCTGAGCACGAGGTCATAGTCGCTGAGGTCGGTGCGCGCAAAGGCCAGCGGATAGAGCGCCAGATATTTTTGATGGTGGCGGTGCACGCCAGGCAGTCGCTGCATGAAGCTGGTGCGAATGTCCCAGTCGCGGTAGGCGGCGGGCATGCGCTTGCGGTCGTACATGCTGGTGTACACCGGGGCGCTCGGAAAAAGCCGGACAAACTCCTCCAACACGTTCTCTGCGCCCCCCATCTGATTGAGCCAGTCATGCACCAGCGCAATGCGCAATCCCGCCAGAGATCGACTACGCTGCACCGAGGCGATATAGGACAAGTCGGCCCGACCAATCATCGCCACGATTGTAACGCAAGCCGATCAAAGCAGGAAATGGGGCCAGGCTGCGGCAAGGCGATTGAAAAACGCTCATGAAAACCTCTTGACTTTTGTCGATTTTTTGAGTTCACTATAAAAAGAATTTGTTAACGGCAAAGTCCAAAACCGCAAAACAAAGGAAAGCGCCATGTCACAATCCGAAATCACAGTCTCTCGATTGCAGGCCGAGCACCTGCGAGAGACGCTCGGCATTGGCTTCGCCCGCCCGCGCCTCACCTGGCAAGTGGAAAGCGCCTCCCCCCACTGGCGGCAGGCGGCCTATGAGGTCGAACGTCTCTCCGCCGATGGCCAATCGCGCCAGAGCACCGGGCGCGTCGAATCCGAGCAATCTGTCCTGGTGGAATGGCCGTTCGCCCCGCTTCGTTCGCGAGAGCGGGTCAGCCTGCGCGTGAGGGTCTGGGGAAAAGAGGGCGGCGAATCCGCCTGGAGTGAGCCGCTGATCGTCGAGACGGGCTTGCTCGATCCGGCGGACTGGAGCGCCCGCTTCATTACGCCGGGCTGGGATGAGGACGTCACCCGCTCGAATCCTGCCCCTTATCTGCGGCGTGAGTTCACCCTGCGCGGGGAAGTTCGCTCGGCGCGGCTGTACATCACCGCCCTCGGCCTCTATGAAGCCGAGATCAACGGACAAACCGTAGGCGACCATGTCTTCGCCCCAGGCTGGACGGTCTATGACGAACGCCTGCGCTATCAGACGTTCGATGTGACTGCACTGCTCAAGCCGGGGCGCAACGCGCTCGGCGCCGTGCTCGGCGACGGCTGGTTCCGGGGGCGACTCGGCTTTGGCGGCGGGCGTCGCAACATTTACGGCGAGCGCCTGGCTCTGCTGGCGCAGCTCGAGGTGCAATACGCCGATGGCTCCGTCGAACGCATCGTCACCGATGAAAGCTGGCGCGCCGCCACCGGGCCGATCCTCTCCAATAGCATCTACGACGGCGAAACCTATGACGCACGCCTGGAGCAACCGGGTTGGTCCGCGCCGGGCTTCGACGATGCAGGGTGGAGCGGCGTGCGCATCCTGGCATGGAACATGAACGCGCTGGAGGCTCCACTGGGGCCGCCCGTTCGCCGCACGCAGCGGGTTCAGCCCGTCTCCATCTTTCAATCGCCTTCCGGCAAGACGATCGTGGATTTTGGGCAAAACCTCGTTGGGCGTCTCTCCATCGAGGTCAGCGGCCCCGCCGGCCACACCATCACCTTGCGTCACGCCGAGGTGTTGGAGCACGGCGAGCTGGGCACGCGACCGCTGCGTTTTGCAGAGGCCACCGATCGCTACACGTTGAAGGGCGAGGGCGTCGAGCGCTGGGAGCCGCGCTTCACCTTCCACGGCTTCCGTTACGCCGAAGTCAACGACTGGCCCGGCGAGCTGCGCCCCGAGAACCTCACCGCCGTCGTCCTCCACTCGGACATGGAGCGCACCGGCTGGTTTGAGTGCTCCGACCCGCTCCTCAACCGTCTGCATGAAAACGTGGTCTGGAGCATGCGCGGCAACTTCTTGGATGTCCCGACCGATTGCCCGCAGCGCGATGAACGCCTGGGCTGGACGGGCGACCTGCAAGTCTTTTCGCCCACCGCCTCCTATCTCTACGACGTAAGCGGCGTGCTCCGCTCCTGGCTGCGCGACCTCGTGATCGAGCAGCGCAGAATGGAGGGCATGGTCCCGCACGTCGTCCCCAACGTGTTGGGACCAAACGCCGGCGGCGCAGCCGCGTGGGGAGACGTCGCCACAGTGGCGCCCTGGGTGCTCTATGAGCGCTTCGGCGACGCCCAAATCCTGGCGGACCAGTTCGAGAGCATGTGCGCCTGGGTGGATTTCATCGCCAGCGTGGCGAGTGAAACGCTTCTGTGGGATAAAGGCTTCCAATTCGGCGACTGGCTTGACCCGACCGCTCCGCCCGATAAGCCCTGGCAGGCGCGCACCGATCCGGCCATCGTCGCCACCGCCTATTTTGCTCACTCCGCAGAATTGACGGCGCGCGCTGCAGAGGCGCTCGGCCGCAGCGAAGAACAACGGCGCTATGCGGAGCTGGCGGCGAAGGTGAAGGCTGCGTTCGCGCATGAATATGTCACCCCCGCCGGTCGCCTCATGTGCGACGCCGAGACGGCCTACGCGCTGGCCCTCGTCTTCGACCTGCTGCCCACCGCGGAGCAGCGTCAACACGCGGGCGATCGCCTGGCCGAACTGGTGCGCGCCAGCGGCTATCACATTCGCACCGGCTTCGTCGGCACGCCGCTCATCTGCGACGCCCTCTGCCAGACCGGGCATCATCGGACGGCTTATCGCCTGTTGACGCAGCGAGAATGCCCGTCCTGGCTCTACCCGGTGACGATGGGCGCGACCACCATTTGGGAGCGCTGGGATTCGATGCTGCCGGATGGCTCCATCAACCCCGGGGAGATGACCTCTTTTAACCACTACGCTCTGGGCGCGGTCGCCGACTGGATGCATCGCACGATCGGCGGCCTGGCTCCACTCGAGCCGGGCTATCGTCGCATGCAAATTCAGCCGCGCCCGGGCGCAGGCCTCACCCATGCGCACACCCGCCACCTCACCCCCTACGGGTTGGTCGATGTCGCCTGGAAGATCGAAAACGGCGCCTTCACCCTGGACCTGACCCTGCCGGCCAACACGTCTGCGCTGGTCATTTTGCCGGGAGCGGACGCCCCGGTCGAGGTGGGCTCCGGCGTTTGGCGCTGGACGACGCCCTACCAGGACCCCGATGCGCGCGGCCCTTACACGGTGGATGACCTCGTGAGCGACCTTTTCTTCGACCCGGCTGCTCGCAAGACGATTCTCGCCACGTTGGAGGAGCTCGGCGTCCCGGAATTTGTCCGCCGACGGCTGCCTGACGAGACCTCCGCCACGTTGCGTCAAGTGTTGCAGCGGTTGCCAAACTATGAGGAAGCAGTCAAAAAGATCGACGAAGCCTTGAAGACTTTGTAGGCCGATGGACGTGGGATGCACCGGCGCCGCCGGCGCATCCCTTTACCCTTACGCGAAAGCAGCTGCGTCGCCTTCGCCTTCAGCCCGCCCTCCACCTCCTCCGGCGCCAGCCCCGACCACTCGATGAGAGAGTGGGCGAAGCGAGGCGGAAAGTCATGCTCCCGCATAGCAATCTCTGACAGATACAGAGATTAGATTCGCGCTAATTTAGTCATGGAACTGCTGGCGCTGCAGCTCGCTCGGTCAGGAAATCCTGAACGCTCAGACGTCTCCCATCGCGGGTTTGGACGAAGACCTCGCCGCCGCGCCTGGCGCGCCCTGCGCGTCGGAATACATGGAAGATCGAGTATCCCTCCGCGCTGCGAAAGCCAAAGACATCGGTGCCATTCGGTCGGGTCTCTTCGTATTATAACTTCATGGTAGGATCGCTGAAGACATCGCGCAACACTTCCACCTCTGCATTCAACCCCGCCCGATGCGCTCGATCGAACAGCGCTGAAAAGTCCGTGCCGATGCGCCGCGCATAGTTGCGTACGCGGAAGCGCTCAGTCAGAAGGTGAATCAGATTCATCTGGAAGCTCAGATCGTCGCTGGCCAACATATCATCCAGGTCAACATAGCCGGCGATGAAAGAATCCACCAGCAGCGGCGCGCCGTCGACCCGGCCAGCGCTCGTGATCAGGCGCATGGGAACAATTTCAGGACGATCGATGAATCCCTGCATCTGGCGGTCGAAATTGGTGAGCGCAGTCGCGTCGATGACGTCGTAGCGTATTTCTCGTCCTTCGAGACGATATTGAATAGCTGACGAGAGTGTGTTCAGACGATCGATCAGCTCCTGTCTACGGTCGAACGCAGATGCCTCCCCGCGCCCCGGCGGTCTGACTTCCACTACCCGTTGGATCGTTGGTGGTTGTGTCTCTTGCACCCGAGCGATACGCTGCTGCACGACGTGGGTCAATTCATGGGCAGTGAGTGCATTGTTCGCGGGAAAACGGCCAGCGCCGAAATAAATATGTTCTCCACGCGTGAAGGCTTGAGCATGGAGACCTCGACAAGTCTGCTTTGCGTGGGCGTCGTCATGTACGCGCACCTTGCTGAAATCGTGACCGAAGCGCGCTTCCATAAAGGTGCGCACCTGACCAGGCAGCGAGCGTCCGGCCGATGAATTCTCTGCGCGCTCCGGCGCTTTCAAAGAAGGCGCTCCTTCCGCCGAAATGGATGACAAGCGCCGGAAAATAGGCGGTGCACTCCCCTGCGTAATGCTTCGTCCAGCATGATCTGCTTCCTGCTCAAAGCGATCACCAGGCGTGTTGATCAGCCGTTTCTTCTGGAGAAGGGCAAAGGCGCCATCTCGAGACGGAAACATGCGCCCCTTTGGACGAATTGTGTGGATGCGCATTAAAAGTCCCACCTTTCTGATTTCAACTCACTCGCATCTGCAAATTCGCCACGCGTTCGCTCAGCCTTGCAATATCCACCAACACCGAGGCTTCCCCAACTCCCTGGTTGCCGATGTAGGTCGCCGAGTCCGCCACGAACCAGCCGAGCACACGCGCAGCCCCGGTGGCAAGACCGACGCGCCCGGACGGCGCGGCCGTCTGCGTGAATTCGTTGGCCCGCACGTTGAGATGCCGCCCCAGCGTCACATTGGCCACTCCCTCGAAGACGTTGCCGTCGAGCAGCAGCCGGGCGAAGACGTCGCCGGCAAGCGAAACCGTCCCTTCGCCGCCGGCGCGTTGGCGAAGCTCCTCCAGCATGGCATGGCCGATCGCCAGGCGCACGAGCTGGTTGCCGCGCAGCTGCAACGCGCCGAGAAAGGCGCTGACGATCGTCAATCTCGATCCGCCCGGTTCGTTCGGTCGAGCGTCCAGCTTGAGCAGCTCTCCCCCCGTCTGCGCGATCATCTCCAGCGAGCCGGGCATGCCGTACAAGCTGACGACGCCGGCGATGCGATTGTTCTCCAGCAGGATAAAATCATCCTCGTCCAGCGCGGCGATCAGGTCGCTCAGGTTTTGCAGCTCGCGTTCATCGAGAACCCGGCGCCGGTTGAGCATCACAGCAACGCCTGCGCGCGCTTTCACGGCGGAGAGCCTCAGGTCATGGAGAATATCGAACAGCGCATCCGGCGCGACGCGCTCACCGTTGAGGGCGAAGACCAGCTTGCTGATTTGAATAACTTCGGCGCCGGAGAGAAAGGCGACCGCCTCCTGCGTGCGCATCACCTCTTGAATTTGCCCTGCCATGCGACGGCGGTTGTCCTGGTTGGCGCTCGCCAACGCCTTCGCCACGCGCAGGGCCGCGGCGCGCCATTCGGCCAACTGCACCCGTTCGCCGGCCAGCGCAAACAACTCCGCCAGATCGCCGACGCCTGCTCTGTCGAAAAGGTTGCGCAGCGGCGGGAAGGTCTCGGGCAGCGCAGCGTTGAGCGCGTTGTCGCTCAGCCGCACGGCGTCGCCGTCGGCCACGGCGACGAGCGCTCCCCCCGGTGCAAAGGCATTGCCCTCCATGCGCCCCGGCGCAACTGTGCCTTCGATGAGGCACTCGGCGATGGTTACATGGTCGCAGCGGTCGAAGCGCAGCGCTGCGTCGTCCTTGTCCGGGACAAACGTCAGCTCGATGCTCAGCCCGCGCAGCGCCACGGAATCGACCCCGCGCAGCCGCAGCGGCTCGCGCCAGAGGATATGCGTGGCGGCGCCGCAGCCTTTGATCTCAAGATGCAACCCGTGCGCATCGACGGGTTGTTCAAAGTCAAAGCCCGCAAACGCCTGCTCGCCGCGCAGCAGACAGAGACAGAGATCGCGCTCGCCCCGCTCCAGCAACGCCTTGAGCGCCGTCGTCAGGTCCGGAAAGTCGCCGCCTTCGCCGACGGTGACGCAGCAGCCGCCTCCGCGCGGCCGCGCGCAGAGAATATCGAGCGCCTCCTGCACGGTGCGCGCCTGAGCCAGGTCTGTGCACGCGCCGGCTGCATAGGCCACCTGGCTGGCGCGGCTGAGATTGGCGTTGAAGAAGACCCTGGGCAACAGCGGCTCGCCGGCGTTGTCCACGAAGGGTTTGCCATCGATCTCAACCAAAAAGGCCTCCACGCGCTGGTTTTGCACGGTGGGGCCGAGCTGCCAGGTGCAGGAATAGACGCCGTTGGCGCCTGCGGTCACATCCACGCTCTTGCCGCCGCCGCTCGCGCCGGTGAGCTGGCCGGCTGCATTCTGCGGAACGAGGCGAAAGCGCACGCGAGCGTTGTTGACAGGCTGTTGGCCGTTGGTCACCGCCACTTGCAACGGCTGCCCCAACTGCGCGCCGGGCATTGCTTCCTGTCCATCCCCGCCGACGCCGTAAAAACGAATCATCTCGGTGAGCGGCGGGAAGAGGCGTCGGCAGTCGCTGCGTTTGCTCCATGCGCCGTTGGCAAAATCAAAGAGCGCCAGCTTGCAATACGCATGCCGGACGCCCAGCGGAGGCTGAGGAATGGGCTGGGGAGGATTGGCGGCGGTGCGCGGCCATTCGATGTCGCCCAAGAGGGTGCGCGCCGGAATCAGCCAGTAGTCGCCCGGACGGTAAACCCCGGCCGTGAGGCGAATCTGCACACCCTGCTCCAGCTCGGTGAAAGCGGCGGCGCCGAGCGTGACCTCCAGCTCGCCTTCATCCGCAGACATGTCCCAGCGTCGAATTTTGGGATTGTCGGCGAAGTCGTTGTAAAGCACGTTCTGCCCGCCCGCGTCGATGGTGAGGACGTTGCCTTCCACCTGCACGATCTTGACCAGCAGGCCGGGTTCTCCGCGCTTTTCCCGCGCGTCGTCGGTCAGCTCGATCCATTGATTGGCGGCCAGCCCCAGCACGGCGTCGCGACCGGCGCTGCTGACGGTGAGCCGATTGGGGTTGAGGTTGTCCTGCCCTGTCCAACCGACGAGGACCGAGGCGTTCTCGCGCGACCACTTCAGGCCCAGCCGATTGGGTGCGATCACGCGGTGCACCTCGACGCGATAGAGCTGATTTTCCAGTCCGCGGTAGCCGGCTTTGGCGGGGACGACGCACGCGCTTTCGGACGGATCGTCCGGCTCCGCGCGGGCAAGGAGCATTCCGCTGCTGGGCGCAATCAACGCATCCCATGCTGCGCTCGCCGCGGCGCAGGTGAAGTCGACGCCGGCGTCGCCTACGCGCAGCAATTTCACCTGCGCCATGACCTGGGTGCGCGTCGTCGTATCCGGCCCGCCCAACGCCACCTCACGGATCGAGGCGTCTTCCAACGCAGTAACGTGGCGCTCCCAGACGTCGAGGTAAGCGAGGTAAGCGCCCTCAGGCAGCGCAGCGTTTGGCGCCAACCCGGCGACCTGCGCCAGCGACTGCACCGGCAGATCGGGCTGCGCCGTGATAGGCGTGGTCTGCTCCTTCTCGGCGCGCACGCCGGCGACGTAGTAGCGTCCCCTGGTCACCGTGAGCATGGCGCCGTCGGTCGTCACGTCGAAGCCCGCCAGCGGCTCGCCGGCGGCGTCGACGCCTTGGGGGCCTCCACACACGCCGATGACATCCCGCCGCGTCGTGCGCGCGTCGAACTGCTCGATGGCGACTTGTTCATTCCAGTCTGCATCGAGCGCAACGCGACCCTGCTGATTCAGGACGCCGCTGTAATGTTTGCTGCGGTCAAAAGTCCACCGGGTGAAATCGCCTTGCATAAGGTAGCTCCTCGTAGTAGGGAGAGATCGTCTCTCAATCTTCTAGAAATACGCCCGCTTCCAGCCCCACGCGCAGGTATTCTTCGAGCGCGGTGCGCAGATTGGCGAGGCGCTGCGCCTGTTGCAACAGATGGAACGCGCCCATCTCGCCGCCGTCCTCTGCGCCCAGGGTGATCGCCGATGGACAGGAAGCGCTCAACTGCAGATAGGCCGGACGCCCGAACCGAACGGCGGTGAAGGTCGGCGCAACGGTCAGCGCAACGGCGCGTCGCTCCGCAGCCGTGAGCGCTTCTACGTCCTTTCCCTGCGCAGCCGCGTAGGCCTCCCACGCCAGGTCGGGTTGACAGCGATGACGCCGCGGCGCGCGCGAGCCTTCGCCCAAAAAGCTGAAACGACTGCAGCCGACCTGTCGACGTTCGGCCAGCGCGCGGCCCAGAAGGATGCTCTCCGAAATCAGGTCGAACTGTCGGCTGCGCGCCTCTCCGATCACCGTGCAGCGCTCGAAGCTGACAGGCGGCCCCACCCCTGCGCCATCCTCGCCCGCGTAGGCGACGTTGGCTGCATCGAAGGCGTCGATCACCGAGTCGCGGGCGAGCAGGCCGTCGCTGTCCGCCGCCAGATGCAGCGCGCCGCAAACGGTGCGCGTCAGTTCCAGCCGGAAATCGGGGTTCGGTCCAATCGCTCGGATGCTCGGTTGCATGGGCAGGAGCGGATTCCCCGTCGCGTCGATGCGCCAGCCGGGAATCAGCGTGCAATGGCGCACGTTGAGCCGCTCCAGGCTGTTGCTCTGGATGGCGACGCCGCCCTCGATCCAGAGGCCGTTCAGCGTAAGCGAAGCGCCGTCGCCGTCTGCGCCGGTCACAATCCAGGGCTGCGGAGCGCCGCCGACGTCCTGCACGCGCAGGAGCGGCCGCTGACCCTCCGCCGCCTGAATGACGAGCGAGCGACCGGCCGCCATAGCGATGAGCAGCGGCCCGACATAGGTGGCGCTGTCCAGGATGGTGATGACGCCTTCCGGCTCGGCGGCGTTCGCCCAGGCGGCGATGGCGTCGGCCAGGCTGACGTGGTCTCCGCCCCCGCGCTGCGCCACGGTGGCGGAGAAAAGCGCTGCGTCGGCGTCGTGCACGAGCGTTTCCAGCCGTGGATAGGGGCCGCCGCCGATGTCCGCCGGAAAGCCATAGGCGTAGCTCACCGCCAGATCGGCGGGGACAACGCCGGTGGGAAAGGCCAGTCGCCCGTTCTGCGGGTCCACCGCGACCCGAATGGAGCGACTCTGGCCCGCATAGGCCTTGCTCGTGGGCGGACGCCGCCAGTCCGTCTCGCCGGGAATGTCCTCCAGGTTGCAGATGAGAATTTCCTCCGCGGGAATCGGCTCCAGCGCCCCCTGCGCGTTCGGGACGAACACCCGAAAGGCGGGGCTGGCGTCCAGATAGGCGCTGGCGGCGGGCTTGCCTGTCGCCAGGCCGAGGCGCAGCGCCTCGAGGTCGACGTAGAGGGCGCGGCGTCGCAACGCAACGGGCAGGTCCGGCTCTTCGGCGAGGTGCACGATCTCCGTCTCGGTGCGCGGGCGGTTGAAAAGCGGCGCGTCGTCTCCGAGCGGGCTGAAGCGATAGCGACCATCGGGCGGGTCGGCGACCGGCTGCGGCGTCACGCCTTGCACAAAATAGGGCTGCAGCCGCCACAGAAACAGCCCGATGTTGGGGATATTGTAGCATCCGCGCCCCGGAGTGATGTTGCGCACCTCCGCAGTGTGATTGACCATCTCCAGCGGGCCGTCGGTCAGTTCCAGGGCGGTCGCATTGCGCAGCGATGCGGTGGCGGGGCTGTGCAGCCGCACATGGTTGAGATGCTGCGTCGTCGCCAGCCGCTCGAAATACTCCGCGGCGCGGCAGGGCCAGCCTGTAACGTCGCGGGCGAGCTGCTCCAACACAGGCGCTGTGCCCTTGCGGCGACGGTAACGCAGCGTGTTGGCGACGTAGGCGCGCTGGCTGAAACCGGCCGCCTCGACCAGCGCATGCAGCCCGCGCACGCCCAACAGGTCGCCGATGTACGGGATGACCCACTCGGCGCAAGTTTCGATGAACCAGTCGTCGTAGAGGCCGGCGATGTCCTCCTCGATGCTCGCCAGCTCGTCGCCGATGAGGGTGAGCAGGGTGCGCAACGGCTCGCCGCGTTCCGCATCGCGAATGCGGTGAATGGCGGGTAGAAGTTGGTAAAGTCGTTCTCGAGGCGATATGCTCATCATGGCGTTCCTTTTGGATGCGAAAAATTCGCCGAAGGCCCGGCTCCACGGTTTTTCACAAAATCATCCGGCCATCCTCGTAGGTGCGGCTGAGAGCCGCACGGCCTCGGCAGATCGCAGGGTTTTTGGGTGAATCCGGCAAGCGCAGCCGGAACAGCGCCTACGGGCTGCAGGATCATTTTGTCAAATTCCAGCACGAAGGCGTGACCTTCTATGCTCAACGGCTCACGAGCGTCAGATCGACCCCGCCCGCGTCGAGCAACAGCAGCTCGGCGGGCAAAATTGCGCCGTCGACGCGTCGCGCCGTGCGGGCAGGAAGCAACGCAGCGGCCGTGGCGCCGGTCTTCTGCGCGAGCTTCTGCTTCACCAACGTTCCCGTCAACCCAGCCAACTTTTTTAGCGTCGTCGCCTTGGGGCCGACAACGTAATCGAATTCATCGAGGTCGACGGCGATCACTCCCGCCACGCCGTGCATGACCTCCATCAGCTCCGCGGCGGTCGCCGGCTGGCCGAAGTCGCGCTGAGCGAAAGAAAACGTCTTGCGCAGCGCCTCCTCCAACGCTGCGCGCACGTCCGCTGCAAGACGGCGGGCATCGTATTGCACCGTCGCCTTGAGCCGGAACGTGAGCGGCGTGAAACTCGCAATCTCTACGCTTACGGTGGGATCGCGCGCGGCGTCGATCGCGTCGCGCAGGTTGAGAAAAAGCAGATCGCCAGGCTGCACCGGGTCGCCGCTGGCGTCGGCGATGGTGAGGTGGATCCGCAACTGCTCGCCAAAGCGAATGGCCGCGGCTTGCGCCTTGCCGACGCCGGCGAAGGCGTTGGCGAAATCGGTGAAATCTTGCAGCGACACGATGCGGTCCAGGGTGAGCACGGTCTGCGGCGCATTGACGCGCGCAGCGTCGAGCGTCTCTGGGTCTTCGGCGCCGCCGGCCGCCACCGGGTTTGTCACGCCGCGCACGCCGAGGGGCCGCGTCTTGAGCAACGACAACGCGCCCGCGCCCACCTCGCCCACCTGTCCGACGCCGAAGCGGTAGACGGCCGTCACATTCTCTTGACCTGTGGGCAATCGCGCCCCGCGCTCGCCGTCGCCGAACAAAACGGCGGCCGTCCCATCGTCGGCGATGCGCACCACGTAAGCAGGGTCATCCGGCCCGGCCTCGTAGAGCGACGTTTTTTCTTCCCAAGCCACCCCGTTGACGCGCACGGTCAGCGTAGAGACGGCGCCGGCCGGCGTCTTGGCTGACACGTGCGTGAGCGGCGCTTTTTTGAGTTTGAAGCGCTGATGAGGTCGGCCGCCGTCGCCGCTGCCGAGCGCCTCGCCGGTCGTTTCGCCGTGCGTAGCGGCGACAACGTTGGCGTAGATCGTCGTGGCGCTGCGGATGAATTGCGCAGCGCCCAGCCCTTGCTCCTTCAGGACAAGGGTCGTGAAGCCGGATTTCACCTGCACATCTTCGACGAAGACGACGACCGCAGTGGGCTGCTCATCGTTTTCGGTCAGCTTGCCGCTGACGATCAGCGGCTGTCCTTTCCGCAGATCGGCCACAGCGCCGGCGACGTCGATCTGTTTGCCGGTCAGCGGCGTCGTGAGCGGTTCCTCGGCCAGCGTCAGCCGCTCCGCCTCGACGAGCGCCAGCGTTGCGCGGCGCTCGAACCAACTCAGATGTTCGGGCGTGTCCAGCGTGAGCCGCGTGACCTGGCCCGTGAGCGCAAAGTTGGCGACGCCCACCGTTTCGTTTTTCACGACCCGATACAGCTCCGCATACCCCGGCGTGAGCAGCGCCACCCAGCTTTCGGGAACAGCCTTCGGGTAGGCGGCGTCCAGCTCCAACAGCGGCGTCTTGTCTTCCTTGATTTCAAAGCCCGGCCAATTTTGGGGAAGTTGATCGGGCGGAAGGTTCGGATTGCCCACGTATTCGCGCTTCACATCGAGCGGCATGGTGCGCCAGTCCGGCGCGTTGAAGCCGAAGCGTCGTGCGCGCTGGCGAAAGACGTAGACCTCCGGCGCTTGCGCGGGGTTCATCGGCGGCTTCTCCGAGCCGAGGCCCGGCTCCCACGTCACAACGGTGCACCCTTCCCCCTCGCCCGTTTTCGCCTCCACCGTCAGCACGCGACGCAAGTCCCACTGCTCGCTGCCGGGATGTTTCCGCCGCTCTTCGCCGACGAGGAGCAAAAAGTCGCCCGGCTGCAGGCGCGTGTCCACCCCGGCCAGGTATAGGGTTTGGGCGCCTTTGCTCAAGTCCTGCGGGCGAGTGAGGCGCGGCTTCAGCAAGTTCCAGGCGCGATGGGCGATGAACTCATCGCTCGTCTCGAAGGTTTGCGGCAGCTCGCCTTTCTTCACCGGTATGCTCTGCACCTGGGTCCCCGCCGGGATCGTCACCGCCTCCTGCGCGGTCGGGCTGTCGTCGAGCGTGAAGGCCAGGTAGGTCGAAGCCGCCACGCCCGGCTTAAGCTCATAGCCGATGGCGCGCGCCAGGTGCAGCACTGAGAGGCGTTCGGTCGCGGTGCGTAAAAAGCCCTCGTTGACGATGCGCTCCTGGTAAAAGGTGAGCACATCGGCCAAGGTGGCCGCAGCGTCGAGCAACGCCAACGACGGATCGTCCGTCGCGAGCGTGGTCAACTTCGCCAGCGGTCGGCGGCCATCTTCGCTTTGCTGTTGAGAAAGGCGGGCGACCATGCGGCGCAGAAACGTGCGGTGCGTTCCCAGGCGATAGCGCAGCCTGGGCTGGCCGGGCGCGTTGCGGGATGCATGAAGCGTGGTGCGCGGTGTATCTTGCATAATCGATGTTGAATCGCTCACAGGCCGCCCTCCATAATGAACTCCAACCGGCCGTTTTCCGGTCGATTGGGATCGTTGTCGCAGCGCGCAATCTCGAATCGCCCCATATCGATCTGCCCTTTGCCCAGCTCTCCACGAGGAGCCTCTCCCCACCGCTGGAAGCGGGTCGGTTTGCCCTTGCCGGTCGACGCGTCGATCCAGCGCACGCCCGGCGTCGCCATGGCCGTCGCCACGAGCTGGCTGAGATAGACCGGCTGGCCGAAGGTGAAATTGTCGGGATGAAAGAAGCCGCGCGTGCCATCGGGCAAAAGGCGATTGCTGAAGCGCTCCAGCAACGCCGCCTTGACGTGGCTGGCGAAGTAGCCCGGCTCCACGCAGACCAGAAAGGCGAGGTCGAGCGCCACGAAGCGCGGCCCGTCGATCTCAATGTCCTGTCCCGCCATCCGGTAGCGCTCTAGAAAGGCGCGCAGGTCATCTTCAAACGCAGCGTCGACCGGCGCTCCCCCCTTGCGATCGACGGTGAGGAAGATGGTGTGCCAGCTTCCGGTCCAGCGGCGCGTCGCCACCGCGCGCTGCACCTCGGGGTGTCGTTCGGCCATGACGGCGTAGTCCGCTTCGGTCACGGCGCGCTCCTGGCGGCGAAACGCCTGCGGCGCATACTGCCGCACCGCCTCCATCGACTCCGGCGCGCGGCCGCCCAACGCCGGCAGCGGGTTGCGCACGTCGAGGACGCCGCTTTCCGTCGTCACGAGGTGCGCCAGCGCGTCGGCGCCGATGTTCCCCGTCAGGCCGCCGCCCACGCGGTAGACGGCGGTGAAGCGTTCGCCGATCTGCGGTGCGCGACCGGTGCGGCCATCGCCAAAGCGCAGATAGAGCCTGCCGTCGCGCTCCAGCTCGCCGACGAATTCGGTTTGAAAGCGGTCGCTGTTGAGCAGGTCGCGCACCGGCCGCCATTCGCCGGAGGCGCTGGTCAAGCGCACGGACGGCAAGGTCGGCGGGCGCAGGGTCGCATTGACAAGGTGGGAGGCGGGCGCGGCGGGATCGAAGTCCGCTGCAAAGGTGACGTTGCGCCGACGCAGCGTCGGTCGATAGCGGTGCGGCGTTTCGACGGCGGGCAAATCCTCTGCGTCCAACGTTTCCCCGTGATCGGCGAGGACGATGTTGCCGAGCGCAACGCTCGCCGGTTGGCGCGTCTCGCCGCCGGCGTCGAGGTCGTCGGCGGGAACCTGCACCATGCTGAGATCGAGCGCGAAGGGCAGCGCATCCTGCGCCAGCCACTCGATCTCGGTGACGGGCGTGGCTGCATTGGTGGGTGGGTCAGTGAAGTGTCCGCCCAATGGGTCGTTGTCGGCGACGACGCGCGTGAGTCGCACGGCGTGACGTCGCGCCGGGTCGGCGTCGGCGCGATAGCCGGTGCGCGGGCTGCGCCGCTCGATGAAGACCAGCACGTCGCCGGCCTTGAGCGTGGCCGTCAGGTCGCCGCGCAGCGTGGCGCGCGTGGCGCCGACGGACAGGCGGCACCCTTCCTCACCCCAGGTGTAGAAGCGCAGCTCATTGTGCGCCTGGAAAAGCTGCACAGCGTGCATCGTTTCAAAGACAAGGGGGCGGGCTTGTCGGGCGCGAGCGAGTTGATTGGAATCGGGGCGCAACACCGGCGGCAGGCCGTCGACGCGCGTGAGCAGCGGCATGCCGGCGGGCAACGTGAGCGAAGCGACGTTCACGCAGATCTGCACCCAAGTGCGAGCATTGGCGCCGTCGTCGACCGCGTAGTCGAGCAGACGGGCGTGGCGGCGCATCGAAACGCGGCTGCGCGCCGTGTCGAGATAGGCTTCGGCGGAGACGGCGTCTTGGAAATAGCTCAGGTAGTCGCCGATGTAGGCCAGCCCTTCGACGATGGCGACGCCCAGGTCGGCCGGGTTGCGCTCTCGCCATTCCGGTGCAACCACCGCCAACCGGTCGAAAAGCAGGCGGCGCAAGCTGGCGTAATCTCGCGCCAGATAGTCGATGACCGGCTCCGGCGCAGGTTCGGGCGGAGGCGCTTCTTCGGTCGCGCAGTCGAATTCGCTGGGACACTCCACCTTGAAGGAGAAATCCACGGCGCTCAGCATTGGGTCGAAGCCGACGGGCGGCCGCGCATCGGTGAGGGAACGCACCAATCGCAGCGTATAGGTCGAAAAGTCGCCGTCCCGGTCGGTGCGCACGACGAGGATGCGGTCGGCGTTGGGAAGGTTGTTGTAAAAGGTGCGTTCGGCGGCGTTCATGCGGCCGGCGGCGACGTCGCCAGGGCTGGCGTCCGCGGCGCGCACCGCCCACTCGACGGTCACGCCGGTCACGCGCACGCCGCCCTCGATGCGCACGTTGGCTGCGGTCACCCCCCACGGTGCGTTCTTGATCATCTGTACGAGCAGCGTGCGCTGCGGCGGCGCGCCCGGCGGCGCATCGTGGTCAAGCACCTCTAGAAAATCGACGCCGTTGAGGGCGACCGGAGCCGTGCTCAGCACCTGGGCGCGGCGTGGATTGGCGCAACGGAATGGAATGCTCATGGCCTTCGCTCACGATCTGGCAAATTAGCTCTCAATCTCGACGACCTGACGCTGCTGCGTGCGTTGCACCACGTAGTGCACGGCGACGCGCAGCGTCGCTTCCTCGGCGGCGACGTCGAGCGCTTCGACGCGGATCAACTCGCCCAGCACCTCTTGCAGCGCAGCCTGCACCATGAATTCGAGCGCAGTCGCCAGCTCGGGGCTGTTGGGCGCAAAGAGCAACTGGCGCAGTCCTGTGCCGAAGGTGGGGCGGTTGACGCGTTCGCCGGGCGCAGTGAAAAGAAGCTGTTCGATCAACTGGCGGATGTGCTCCTCGTCTTCGGCGCGGGCTGTGCGCCCGCCGCCGTCGACGGCGTAGGGATAGGCAATGTTCATCAGGCCCCCCTGACCCGCATCTGGGTCATAACGATATTGACCGGCGTGCCGTTAGGGACGCAGGTCGCCTGGCTGTCCTGTAACAACACTGGGGCGCCGCCGGCGAAGACGCGCGTGGCGCCCAAAATCCACTGGGCGGTGACGCACGGCATCGGCCCGCCCGGCGTAGAGAAAGGGCAGCCCGCCACCGTGTGAGGCGCGCTGAGCGTCACCACCGGCTGGCCGCCGACGAGCACGCGTGGGTTAGGCGCAGTGGGTTGGGCCTGCCCGCCATGGGCGCAGAGGATTGCGGCGCCCACGTGCAAAAGAAATCCAGGCATCAGATCACCTCCAAAGCGCCGTTGTTGATCGAGACGCTGACCGGCGTGAGCTTGACGCTGGCCGAACCGCAGGTGATCTCAACGCCGGCGGCGTTGCACACCAGCTTGATCGGCGCCGCTACAGCGGGCGGGTTGACCTCCAGCGTGAACCCGCCGACGCCCGGCGTATCGTCGAGCTTGAGCGTGAGCGCGTCGGTGACCAGGGCCTTGATGAAGGGCAAGGCCGGCAGCACCGGCGTCTCGCCGGGGCCCCAGAAGCCGCCGCTGTAGATCGGATAATCGGGGTCGCCCGCCTCAAACTCGACCCAGACGTTGGCGCCGACCGGCGGCACGGTGAACAAGCCGACGCCGCTCCCGGCGAACGGTGCGCAGGGCATCGCCCAGCTCAGCGCGCCTTCTCCCAACACCGCCGGCACGCTCACCTGCACGCGGCCCATCTGCAACGGGTCGATGTTGTTTTCCACCTTGCCCCGGTATTTGCCGAAAAATTGTCGCATTGCGCATCCTTTCAGGAGGAGGCTGAGAGATCAAGCGACCAGGGGATCGAGGGATCGGTGATCGACGCCTCCCTGCATACGTCTCCCTTGAAAATCTCCCAGTCTTGCGTCACCCAATTTTCCAATTCGCATCTTTCACCGCACGATCAAAGGAAGATTCAATACATATTGCGCCTTGAATGTGGCTGTTGCGGCGTTGCTGGCGCCGCCGTTGACGGAGCTGGCGGCGAGGGCGTTGAGAAAGTCGCCGGCCGCTTCGGCAAAGACCTTCACCGTGACCACACATGTTTCTCCGGCGATGATGGCGGCGTTGCTCATGGCGATGCTTCCACTGCCCGGCGCAGCAGTGAGTGTAGGCCCATTGCACTCCGGTGAAGCAGTGGCGTTGGCCGGCGAGGCCACTTTCACCCCGATGGGAAGTGCATTGTTGAACACCACGCCGGTGGCCGCCATGTATGGATTGGTGTTCGTCAGCAGATAGCGCAGCGTGACGCTCTCGCCCACCTTGGCGATGGAAGGCTCAAAGCGCATGCCGAGCGTCGGCGGAGCCACTCCCCCGGCCAGTTGAATAACGATCGGGCCGCCGTTGGTGCTGGAGCTGGAAGTTGTCGTGAAGCGACCCAGTGCATTCGGTTGGAAAGTGAAGGTGTACTGACAGCTGCCGCCGGGAGGCACGCCGCCGGCGCAATTTTGGGTCGCATTGAACTGTGAATCGAACGGCGCGCCGCCGGCGAAGTTGGTCAGCGTCGTCGGGCTGGTGTTGGTGATCGTCACCACCTGGGGAGGGCTGATGTTGCCGACCGGCACGTAGCCAAAGTCCAGAGAGAGCGGCGAAACCGAATGGCTGGCGCCGACGCCCTGCCCGCGTAAGGTAATGACAATCGGGCCGGCGCTCGTCGAAGAGTTGGAAGTTGTCGTGAAGAAGCCCGCCGACTCCGGCTTGAAGAAGAAAGTGTATTGACAGCCTGCGCCGGGCGCCACGCCGCCTGCACAGTTCTGAAAGGCGCTGAATTGGGGATCAAAGGGCGCGCCGCCGGCGAAGCTCGTCAGCGTAAACAGCCCCGTATTGGTGATATACACCGTCTGCGAGGGGCTGGTGAAGCCGACGCCCACCGGGCCAAAGTCAAGGTCCAGCGGCGTGACCCATTTGTCGTCAAACAATGGGAAAAACAGCATTGTCCCGCGTCCCTGCAGCGCAATCTGAAAAGCGCCGGCATTGGTGGATGAATTCGAACTTGTCGAAATCACGCCGGTCTGTTTGGGGCTAAAGTTGAAAAAGTATTGACAACTGCCCCCTGGCGCCACGCCGCTTGCGCAATTTTGAAAAGCACTGAATTGCGGGTCAAAGGGCGCGCCGCCGGCGAAGTTCGTCAGCGTCGTCGCGCCGGTGTTGCGAATTGTGACCACCTGCGTTGCGCCGGTTGCGCCGCTGAGCACGCGGCCAAAATCCAGCGAGAGCGGCGTCACATGCAGCCCTGCACCCACCCCTCGCCCGCGCAGGGTGATGACAAAGCTGCCTGCGTTGGTCGAGCTGTTCGAGGTGGTGGTGAAGGTCCCCACCGCCGTAGGGGTGAAGCGGAAAAAGTAACTACAGCTGGCGCCCGGCGCCACCCCGCCTGCACAGTTTTGAGAAGCTTTGAACTGCGGATCAAAGGGCGCGCCGCCGGCGAAATTCGTCAACGTCGTCGTGCCGGTGTTGCGGATGGTGACGGTGTGCACCGCACTGGAAAAGCCAACGCCCACCGGGCCGAAATCGATTTCCAGCGGCGTGACCCAGGCGCTGGGAACGCCGGCCGCCACTGCTTAGCAATGCGCAGCGGGCGACGCCTCTTGTGCAAATGTGAGCGCAGTCGCTGCTATCAACAACCAGAAGAGAGTCAAACCGATTGTCGTAAGAATCCATCGTGTGTGCATACCTTGTCCCACCCCATCTTGTTCCTGATTCACCTTTCATTCCATCGAAGACTGTCAGTCAGATGAAAAAAATTAACAACTCATGTTACGCAGCTCAATGAAACCTTTCCGCAGCAAGGGCGCAGTTCGCACCTGCGCTTCCTCGCATTCCCCAAGACTCTGTAAGCCATCAAGGACGTGCGGCTGCGAGCCGCACCTTCGGTGAGCCCGGCGCATTGCTCGTAGGCGCTCCTTCTCCCCCTCTCCCAGCATTGGGAGAGGGGGCCGGGGGGGTGAGGACCCACTGCGCTTCCTCGCATTCCCCAAGACTCTGTAAGCCATCAAGGACGTGCGGCTGCGAGCCGCACCTACGATGAACCCAGGGTATTTCTCGTAGGCGCAGCTCGTAGCTGCGCTTCCCTGAATTTCCCAGGGCCTTGCAGGCCATCGAGAGCGTGCGGCTGCGGTGTTCCCTTCTCCCCCTCTCCCACCATTGGGAGAGGGGGCCGGGGGGGTGAGGACCCACTGCGCTTGCGGGCCTGCCGAGGACGTGCGGCTGCGAGCCGCACCTACGATGAACCCCGGCGCATTGCTCGTAGGCGCTCCCTTCTCCCCCTCTCCCAGCATTGGGAGAGGGGGCCGGGGGGTGAGGACCCACTGCGCTTCCTCGCATTCCCCAAGACTCTGCAAGCCATCAAGGACGTGCGGCTGCGAGCCGCACCCACCCCTCACCGCCGGCGCTTTACTCGATCCGCTTTATGGATTGCCAGGTTCAGCTGCGGAACATAACCACCTACGGCGGAACCACCGGCGTCAACGCTCCCAACCCATCGCGCACCAACGTGAACTGTTGTTTGTATTCTCCACGGCTGAGTTTGTGCGTCACCCGCTTGACGTAGTAAAAACCGCTGTAACTGTAGCCGGCCCCGCGCACACCCACCACGCCACGCGCCCGCAACACCCCGCCGTAACGCAGCGCATTCAGCTCGCCCGTCGCCGTAAGGACGCGATCGACCGAGGCGTCGGTCACGCCTTGGGCGCGGCCAAAGGCCTGCGCTGCGTTGAGGCCGCTCTCGCGAAAGGCGCGCGTGCGCACATTAGGTTGCTGCGTCAACCAGGCGGGCTGCGCAGAGAGCGGCAACCGCGTGCTGGCGAAGGTGCGCACCGGCAAGGTCTGGCCGGTGAGGCGATCCTGCACCTGCCCGCTGACCAGCGTCGGCTCCAGCGCGCCGTACTGAAAGTCGATCGACTCGACGTTGGTGGCCGGGCCCAGGTTGGTCGAAAGCGCCGGCTGCGGAAGGTCAAGGCGTTTGGGCGGCCCCCAGTAGGCGATGTTGGTCATCGGCGCGGGGCCGGGAAGGACAAAGAAGACATACCCATGCCGCGCCGCCATCTGCTGAAGATATTGCAGGTCGGTGCCCTGTTGCACCGGCGTCCGCTCGATCGGGATGGGCGGGTCGATCACCGTGGGCGGGATCACCGTCGGAATCAGCCCATATTGTGCATACGAGGCGATGATCTTGAAAGCGATGATCGTCTCGTCCTGCGCCGGATGCTCGACCGACTTCTCCTCCAGGTCCATCATCACGCTCACATCTTCGCCGGTCACGGTCAGTTGTCCGGCCCCCGGCTCGCGGCCAGGGTTCAACTGCTGATGCGTGATGACGCCATCCATCAGCACGGAGGGAACGCCCTGGAAAGTGACGATCAGCACGACGCGGTTGAAGGGGCGCAGCAGCGGCAGACTCAGCAGCGGATAGTCGATCAGCCCGGTCAGCGCATCGCGACCGGCCTGGAAGACCAACTGAAAGCCCGACCGCCCCTCGTCGCTGTGCGTAACTTCGACGCTCTGCAGCGCCTCGGTTAGCAGCGGCGGCGCAGGCGCGGCCACCGTCGGGCCGATCAGGAGGGTGAGTTGGACGCCCAAAAAGTTGATCATATCACATCCCCGGCGCCGGAATCCGCACCTGCTCGCCTGGCGTCGCCGTCAGGTCGAATGGATTGAGCGCACCGTTGGCGTCGGCAATGCGCCAGAACTGCTCCGCTGCGCCTACGGTGCGCGCCGCGATTAAATCGAGGCGGTCTGGATCGTTCACCGTCACCTCGGCGACGATCTGGATCGCATCCACCGGCGGCGGAAAGCGGCGGCGCACGTAGATCACCGTGCGGCCGTCCTCGGTCGTCAATGTGGCCGTTTCAAGATTGGCGTAACGGCTGGTGTGGTCGAACATGGTTGATCCCTCCTTCTGCGCTGCTTCGCTCATCTTCCGTACACCGACTGCGCGCTATCGTTGCGGGAAACACGCGCCTCTATCGTTACAATCGCACATCGCCGCCGACCACGCTCGCCACATTGTTGACGCTGCCGATCACCGCCATCGTCTCCTTGACGACCTGATGCGCCAGGAAGAGGTAATAAGCGGGGTGCGTCATGCGCAGGTCGGAATAGCTGAGCACGCGCAGGTTGAGCGTGACCGCAGCGCGGATTGGGTTGAGGTTGACGTCGTAGGCTTCCTCTTCGATGGTGAAGCCGCTGAGCTGCACCGGCAGCACGCGCTTGACGCCCCACACAAAGAGCGTCAGCGGCGCCTGCGGCGCGGCGATCTCCAGCGCGCCGAGCGCCGAGAGCACCGTCTGAGCGATCACATAGACGCTCTTCGGATAGATCAGCATCTCCAGCGCCGACAGCTGCGGGTAGACGCCCATGCTCGTGGCGACGCCGTCGGCGGCCTCCAGGTCGTCCGTGGCGTCGAACTCCGCCTTCAGCGCGATCGTCTCCTGCGGCGCGCCCTCCAGCCGGGTTATTTCGGCGGCGTCGCCTCCGGCGCGCCCCATGCGCGCCTGCAATTCGCGACGCAGAGAGGCCGGATTGTATTGAAAGACGATCACGCTCGCCAGCGGATTGAGCGGGTCGAGGCCGATCAACGCGCCTTTGGCCTTGCGTGGAGAGTTGGGATAGTCGCTCATGGAGATGAGTTTGCTCCTTTAAGGCGTTTGCATCTGTGGACGACGCTGGCCGGGTTCGCTGCACTCTCCCTCAAACATCGCAGAGGGAGGTATCGTTGCGCCGGCAAAAAGCCGACGATGTGCGTCCGTGCACTCGATCGGCTCGCCCACGATCTCGCGTAAAATTTGCGGCGACAGCCGAATGTCCGGCGGCGGGGGCGGCGGCGGATCGAGATGAATCAGCGCGCGGCGCAGGGGTTGATAGATAGCCTCCAGCCGTTGCGCCTGCGTGAGCTGCCGCTCTCCGCGCTGGCCGGTGCGGAACTCGGCGACCTGCGCTTCGGTCTCGGCGCGCACGCTTTCCGGAATGCGTTCGCCCGTCACATGCGCTGCGGCCAGCGGGTCGGGCTGGCCAGGCTGCGGCGCCGCCAGCGTGCTCTGCAGGTGCGAGAAGAGTTGACGATTCGCAACCTCCGCCCCGGAGGCGGTGGCGCCGAACAGCTCCCCGCGCCCCACGACCGGGTAGCTTGCGCTCAAGGCCGCGCGCACATGCTCGCTCCCGCGCATGAGCAGCAGATTGCCCAGATCGGCGCGCAGCGCCTGTTGCAGATCGGCCTGCGCCTGCGCAGCGCGGCGTTCGGCCAGACGAATGTTGCCCTCGAAGCGACCGCCGGGCCGCGGCTGCGTCGGCCCTTCCGGCGACGTGAAGCCTTCGATGCGCGCGATCGTGTAACCGGAGCGGATGCGCGTCACCGCCAGCTGCAGCATCTCCTGATAGCGGCGCTCCCAGCCCGCGCGCGGCGTCACGTCGGCGTACTCGAAGAAGAGCGGCGCAATCACCGGCTGGGGTCGCGCTGGCGGCGGGGTGGGCGTGCGCGGGGTGCGTCGCGTGCAGCGAAACTCGATGCGCGGCGCGCTGCACGCACACACAAAACAATCGGAAGGCGTCTCTCGACGCCGCGGCTCGATTGTCACAGAAACCGAGCCGCTCGGCTGCTCCTGCGTTCCACCCTGCACTTCCCCCTGCACGCCGATGGTCGCCGGCCCGACGTCGAACTCCAGACGCAGCTGCGCCTGCCCACCGGCGCCGCCGCTGACGCTGGCTGCGCCCGTTCCTGTCAGGTCAAGGCGAAAGCCGGGCGCGCCCAGATTGAAGCGCAGCCGCGCGCTCGGCCGCAGCTGACGCAGGTCACTCTCAAAACTGCGCACCGCCTGCTCTGGACGCTGACCGGAGGCGATGTTGAAGAGCAATCGCGCGGCGGCCGCCGCGGCATCATTGAGCGCGTCGCCGTAGTTGACCTCCCCACGCACGCCGCCGCTCACATTTCCCCGGCAGGCGTTGATTTCAAGAAACGCCTGTTGGAGGCTGACGTCGCCGCGGGTGGAGGAACGCGTCTCAGGAACCCGCCGACAGCGCCCCGGCGTCACCACGCGCTCGACCTGCACTTCGGAGCCATCCGGCTCAGTCGTCGTGCGCGATTCCACGAAGCGGGCGATGAGGGCGCGCTCGCTTTTGTGGTGCACCATCGCCGGTTGGTCGCTGTGAACCACAGCCTGTGCAGCGGCGTCCGCCTCTCGCTCAAAGCGATCGCTTGCATATGCCAGGTCGTCTGGAGAATAGCGTGCGTCGCGCTGCTGCACGACGTGCGCCAGTTCATGCGCCAACAGGCGCCGGCCTTCGATCGTGTGCGGCGCAAAACGCTGCGCAGCAAAGACGATATGACGCCCGACGGTGTAGGCCTGCGCATGCACCTGGCGAGCGGAGGTTGCGGCCAAGACGTTGTCATGAATGCGCACCTGGCTGAAGTTGTGGCGAAAGCGCCCTTCCATTTCACGACGCGTCGCCTGCTCCAGCGGTCGCCCCGGCTGTCGGAGGACGCTTTCCACAGCAGGCGGCAGACCCGTCGCAAAGAAGTTGGCCGCGTCGTTGAGTTCCTTGCGCTGAAGCCGCTTGCGCCGACATTCCGCACACTCGCCCGACGGTCCGGCTTCGCGGCCGCACGCGCATTTGCGCTGCAACGCGCGGTCGGCGTCGCCGTTGAGAGAGGGCGTGGGTTTCGGCGTCTGAACATGCATGGCGGCGCTCATCGGCTCAAACTCCTGTAAATCGCCTGCGCGATCGAATTCGCCAGCTTCTCGGCGCCGCCTGCGCGCTCGATGTGCACCGGTCGTTGCAGTTCAATCACGTCCACCGAGCGTCCCTGCTCGAAGTCGGCGGGAAGCCCTTGCGTCTCCAGAAGGAAAGCCAGCGCACGCGCGGCTTCCTCGCGCAGCGCCTGCAGCGCTGAGGGCGTCCACTCGCCTGGCAGCGCAGGGTCGAGCATAAGCTCTTCAATGTTCAGCTCGATGCGGCTTGGCTTCACACCCATCCGCGCACCTCCTCGGCGGTCAGCGTCTTTTCGATCTTGGCGTACTCGCTGCGCGCGGCCTGGAGCAAATGGCGCATCGTCACCGGCGACTCCTCCTCTGCGGCGAGAAAGGCGGCGGCCAGCGCAATGTTGCGGATGGCGCCGCCCGCCACATTGAGCTGCGCCAGCTTCTCCGGCTCCAGCTGCTGCGTCGGCGTCTGCGGCGGAAAGATGCGCCGCCAGATCGCTGTGCGCTGCTCTGCATCGGGGAACGGGAAATGCACCACGAAGCGGATGCGGCGCAGAAAGGCCGGGTCGAGCGCATGCTTCATGTTGGTGGTGAGGATGGCCAGCCCGCGGTGCGCCTCCATGCGCTGCAAAAGGTAGCTCACCTCAATGTTGGCGTAGCGGTCGTGGCTGTCCTTCACCTCGCTGCGCTTGCCGAAGAGCGCGTCCGCCTCGTCGAAAAGCAGGATGGCGCCGCCCTCCTCCGCAGCATCAAAGACCCGGCGCAGGTTCTTTTCCGTCTCGCCGATGTATTTGCTGACGACCTGGCTGAGGTCGATTTTGTAGAGGTCGAGGTCAAGCGCATTGGCGAGCACCTCCGCCGCCATCGTCTTGCCCACGCCGCTGGCGCCGACGAAAAGGGCGCTCACGCCCAGCCCGCGATTGGAGCGTTCGGCGAAGCCCCAACGACCGTACACGGTGGCGCGCTGTCGCACCTGCAGCGCAATCTCGCGCAGCGCGGCGAGCTGCGCAGGCGGCAGGATGAGATCGTCCCAGTCGGCGAGGACGCGCACGCGCTGCGCCAGGTCGTCCAGCCGCGGCCGCGCCTGCTCTCGGCAACTCTTCCAGAGCGCAACGCCCAACCCGCGCACATCCTGCGGGGTGTGAACATCGGCGAGCGCAGGCACAATGTGGGCGCAGACGCTGCGGATCGTCGCCGCGTCGAGATTGAATTGCGTTGTGATGCGCTGTAGGTGTCCGTTGAGCAACGGCGCGGCGCGACCCAAGCCCTGCTCCCAAAGCGCCTGCTGCTCCGCTGCGTCAGGTTTCTTGACTTCATAGCTCACCTGCACGCGTCGCTTGAGGCGTCGGCGCTCCTGGGCGGAGAAGAAGAGCAAGCCACCCGCCCGTTCGGCGAAGCGCGCAACGGCGACCCAGCGCGCAGGGTCCATTCCGTCGAGTTCGTCGCAGTCGAGCAGCAACGCTGCGCCGCTTAGCGCCGCCTCGCGCTGCCACAGGCGCACCAGTGCATCCAGTTCATGGGGAGCCGTCGGCAGCGCCGCAGCCGGCATGACGAACAACGCAAGCCCCAGCCGCTCGCAGACGGCCGCCGCCACGGCGCGGCGGGCGCTTTCATCCTCGCCCCCAAGGTGAACAACCGGCAATTCCGCTCCAGATGCGGCCCATTGCATCAGGCCGCGCACGATGGCGTCCGCCAGCGCCGCCTGAGAAGGGAGCAGCTCATCGGCGCTTCGCTCCGCTGCGACATAGCCGGCCAGATGCTCGTCGAGGTGTTGCACGCCGGCCAGGAAATGTAAGATGCGTTCATCGATGCGCAGCGGGGAGGAGACGAGGGAGGCCCCGCCGCCGACTTCGATCAGGCGCCAGTAGCGCAAGGGCGCGTCAGGCGTGAGCGCGCTCCAGTGGGCGTCGGGCAGGGCGGCCAGCGCCAGGCTGAAGGTTGGATAGGCTCGCGCCGGGTCTTGCTGTGCAAGGGCGCACAGCGCAGGAAATTCGCCGGCCAGCTCCATGCCTGCGCAGAGCAGCAGCACGCTGCGCTCAAATGGCGAAAGCGCAAACAGCTCCGTCATGCGGCCGAGCGCAGAGCCGCCCGGCGACGGCGGGAAAGGCGTGGCGTTCGGCCCTTGCCTCGCCGCGTGCAGCCGCAGACACTCCCCCACCCACGCCACGGCGTCCATCAAATGGCGTTGGTTGGCGTCCTGCGATTCGATATTGGCGATTTGCGACGGAGCAAAGCCGTCGTTGAACATGGGCTCATCCTTTACTTGAGATGCGTTGGTTTGGTGGAGCTGCGGCTCGTAGCTGCGGCTCGCAGCCGCAGGTCCTTCACAAACCATGAGCCGTAGCTGCGGCTCGCAGCCGCAGGTCCCTTGCAAACCGTGAGGCCGCCGGGAAACACCACCACAGTGCAGCTCCGGGCAGCGCCTACGAATTCCCCACACCCTTCGCCCTCATCCGTACTTCTCCACGAAATATTGCTCCACCCGATCGCGCTCCTCATCGCTCAGCGCCCGGTGATAGAGAACCAGCTCGGCCAGCTCCCCGCGCAAAAAATCGCCGGCGATGGCGCCGTTGAAAGCATTGGCCTGCGACGCAGCGCCGACGAAGCCAAAACGGAGGGCGCCGTTGCCGAGATTTTGGCCCGGGTGGGCGTCCGCTCCAGCGACGAGAACGCCATCGATGAACAGTTGCTTGGTCGCCGTTGCGCCGGCTGCGAAACGCATGCACGTCAGCCGCCAGCGCCCGTCCACAAGCGCGCCGGGGGAATCGAGATGATGGACGGCGCCGACCTGCGGCTGAGTGCTCCAGCGCGCGCGCCCGGCTCCGACGCCGCCGGCCAATCCCGCCTCCCAATAGGCGCTGCGGTCGAAGCTGAGCAGCGTCTGCGCCTGCACGGAGGTCGAGCGCCATAGCGCAAAGAGCGTCAGTCCATCGAGGACGCCTGCGGCTGCGTAGTTGAGCTGCTCGACAGCCAGGCAATCGTCGACGCCGTCGAAGCGCAGCGCCGGCTTGCCGCCGACGGCTCCTCGCACCAACAGCGGCCGTCGATTCGTCGTCGGCTGCACGGCGTGATGTGCAGCGCCGCTCTGGTCGCGCCATGCGCTGACGGCGCCGGAGGGCGCATACTCCACGTCGGCGTCTCCACGCAGCCAGAGTTGCAGGTCGGGAAGGGCGTCCGGCGCAGCGGGCGACGGCCCGACGACAGAAGGAAAGACCTGGATGGCCGGCCGCTGCACGGGCTGCGCCATCGAAGGTTGGCCGTCGGCTGCGATCAACACCACCGAGGCGTCGTAGGCCATCGACAATACGTAGGGCGTCTGGAAAAGCACCGACCAGAGTTTGGAAAGCTCCTCCAGCGTCAGCGGTTGCGGCGTAAACTTGACCGTCTCGATCTCATCCGCCAGGTCGGAGCCGCTGAGAAAGGGCAGGGCCGCCACCGCACTGCGAATCTCCTCGCGCGTCAGCACGGGACGCGCGTGCAGCGCCGCCACGGTGCTGCCCAGGATGCGCTGCGGCTCCAACAGCGCCTCGTCGCCATAAAAAGTGAGCAGGTAATGCAGGTCCAGTGCGATCTGTGGACGCTGCGCCAGGCTGCCGTCGGGCCGCCGCGTGGGTAGGTCCTGGTTGCGCCAGGCGGCGTTGGGCGTCGCCTGATACAGGAAGATGTTCACCCCCGTTGCGGGCGCGCCGCTGTTGGGGCCATCCGGGCGCACGGCGGTGACGACGGCGTTGCCCACAGCCGCGCCGACGACGCTCTGCAAATATCGCATCAACGCAGCGGTGACCGTAGCGATGGCGAGGTGATTGCTCATGCGCCGCCTCCGTTGCGCGCGTTGAGATAGTCCGCGAGCGAAAGCGCGGGTCTGGACGGCTGCGGTCGGGCGCTGCCCGGCGCCGAACGAACTTCGGCTTTCATGACGATGCGACCGATCGTGACGCGAATCACCGGCTGCGCTGCCGGGGCGGCCTCTGGGGAGGCTTGGGCCGGCGCAGATGGCAGGGCCGCCGGGGCGCCGACTCTGCGCTGCGCCTGGGACGAGATCGGCCGGCGCAAATCGTCAAAAACATCCGGCGATGCATCGGTTGACCCTGCGAAAGGCTCATGCGCAAACGCAAGCGAGGGCCTTGCAACGGACGGCGCAGAGGCGCGAGCGGCTTTTTCCGCCGGGCCAGGCAGTCCATCGATAGGGACGGCGGAGTCAGCCGCATCCGATTGGGGATGCAGTCTTCTGACCTGTCGCTGCGCCGATTCGGAGATCGGCGAATCTGGCGGAGGAAGCAGCCTGGAGCGGTGTGCATCCTGGCCGGTGGAGGAAACAGGGGTTGCTTGCAGCGCAGTCGCCGACTCGGCCTTGCGAATTGTCTCTCCGAAGGAAGAGCCCGTCCTGGCGCCGCGGCTGCGGCTGGACGCTCCTTGGGCGACCGGCGCATGACGCCCCGCAGGCGAGGCGGCTTCGAATCTTGCCTCTCTCGGCGCCTCCACCGGGCGCAGAGGGAGGGCGTCGGCCTCCAGCGCCGAAGCCGGCTGCGCCCCTGCGGGTGGGCGTCCCTTTATTTGCCGAGCCGATGAGGCGTCTATTTCCATGGCGGGCGCAACCGATTCTCCGCCGAACAGCTCCGGCTCGAACGGAGGGTTCGTTGGCGTCTGCTCAAAATGCGCCACCGGACGCGGGCGCATCCCCGCGTCTGGCCGGTAGGCGGCCTGGATCAAACGTGTAAAAAAATCAGACATGACGCTATCCATAGATCATGCGCAAATACGCCTGTCGCCGGGTTGGAGAGAGCGCCAGGATTTCCTGCTCGCGCCAGCCGTATGCGCGGGCGAGCAGGTGCACTTCCTGAAGCGTGCGCTCCGCCCACGTTTGCAGCTCTCGCCAGACGAACGAAGCGGCGTCGAGAAACCCCGCCCACGCCTGCCCGCAGTGTGGACAGTGTCCATGCAGCTCGAGCAGGGCCAGCGGATCGGCTTCTTCAATTTTTGCCGAAAGGATTGCAAGCAGCTCGCCGGAGAGAGCGCCCGACGTCTCCACGCAGCGTTGAATGAGCCTCTGAGTCGCTTCCTCAAGAGAAGTGGCTTCGCCTGCCGCCAGCAGGTCGCCCAACGCAGGCAGCCGAAAACGCACGGCGCCGGCTTCGGTCGCAATTTCTTGCCAATCCTCGCCGGACTGCGCCTCCGCCCCGATGCAGAGCGACGCAATGTCGAGCGTCGCCTCCACCTTCTCGCCACAGCCAGGGCAATCGGTCACCGCCGTAAGCAGGGAGCCAAAACACCAGAGGCGAAAGGTCCACAATCTGGCGTTGAAACGACCGAGCGGCTCCCGCATCAGCGTCTCGACCGTTTCCTCCGGACAGGCGGCCGCCGCCAGCGCCAGCCCTTGCCAGAGGGGCGGTCGTCGCCAGTTCTCCTCCCACACCGTCAATAGCTCCGCAAAGGACAACGGTTGCATAGGCCCTCGCCTGGTCTCCTTCCGATCGTTCTTTCCATCCTCTGGCTTTCCATCCCCCGATTGCGCGCTACGCCGGTTCTGCAAACGATGGTTCGCTCGGCTCGGTCACGTCGTAGTCGCGCTCCCAGCCCTCATGCTGAAGCACGATCGACTGAATGGCGACGGCATTGGCGCTGGCGTCGAGTTCGGGCAGAGCAGTGAACTCCGAGACCCAACAGCGGTACACCTTGTAGGCGAGGACGAGCTGGCCCGCTTCGTTGTAGACCTCAATGATGATGTCCTTGCGGAAATCCTTGAGCGAGACCTCGGCGCCCAGGCCAGAGCCGAAATTCCACACCTTGTTCGCCCACGCCTCGAATTCGATGTCGTGCGTCACCCCGCGCTCCAGCGTGATGGGATCGAACTTCGTCTGGCCGGGCGACTTGCGCACCGTGCTCGGATCGCCCCCTTCGCGGTGCTCGACCGGGTCGGTGGTGCGTTTGAGCGCGCTCACTTTGCTGACGCCGGCTACATAGCGGCCATCCCACTTAACGCGGAATTTAAAGTTCTTGTACGGGTCAAAGCGATTGGCGTTGACGGAAAATTTGGCCATGATCCTTTCTCCTTATCATGCACCGGCGCTTTGGCCGGCGATCTGCTGGATGCGAATGACGACGAACTCGGCGGGCTTGAGCGGCGCAAAGCCGACGTGAATGTTGACGATGCCGCGGTCGATGTCGCTTTGCGTCGTCGTGGTGCGGTCGCAGCGCACGAAGAAGGCCTCGCGCGGGCTGCTGCCTTGAAACGCTCCCTGGCGGAAGAGATCTTGCATGAAGGCGCCGACGTTGAGGCGAATCTGCGCCCACAGCGGCTCGTCGTTCGGCTCGAAGACCACCCACTGGGTGCCGCGATGGAGGCTCTCCTCGATAAAGAGCGCCAGACGACGCACAGGAATGTATTTCCACTCCGACGCCAGGCGGTCGGCGCCCTCGAGCGTGCGCGCGCCCCACGCCACGTTGCCCGTCACCGGGAAGGCGCGCAGCGCGTTGACGCCCAACGGATTGATGCGGCCGTTTTCGCCGTCGGTCATCTTGTAGGCCAGCTCGCGCACGCCGGCCAGCACAGCCTCCTGACCTGCGGGCGCTTTCCAGACCCCGCGCTGCGCATCCGTGCGCGCGATCACCCCCGCCATCACGCCGCAAGGAACGAAAGCAGCCAGGCGATTCTCCTGCAATGGGTCGGCCATGCGCACGCGCGGGAAGTAGAGGATAGCGTTCTCGTCGCGCAGCGGCGCAATAAAACCGGCTGGGTTGTTGGCGTCGCTTTCCACCGCCGTCGGATTCACCCAGGAAGTGCGCGGGTCGACGATCAACATGGCGCGACGTTGTTTGCAATAGGCGAGCGCCGCCGTATAGACCGCCGGGTCGACGTCGCCGTCGGGCGCGACGGGAGGGATGCAGAGCAGGTTGAACAGGTCGGCGTCCTCCAGGGCGAAGATGCCGGTCTTATTGGCCGGCGCCCCCTGCACTTCGCCGGCGGTGGGGGCAATGCCGTCCTGCCCGCCGGTGAGAAAGAGCGAGGCGGCGGCCGGTCGCGTGTTGGGCACGGTTGCGGCGCGCACAAAAACCGACTCGGCGGCAAGCACCGTCTGCACAAAGCGCGGGGAGGTCGGCGTAACCGAGACGTTGCGAAAGGCTTCGCCGGCGATCACATTGGCGGTGGGGCCGGTTCCGTCCATCTCCTCGACGATCAGGTTGAAGAGCGTCGCGTCGCTTGGATCGCGCGTGTTGTGATCGACGGTGATGCGCAGGCGATTGCCCCATTCTCCCGCATCGGCGGCGGCCAGGTCCAGGCCGCCGGTCGAACCGGTGGCTGCAACGGCGTTGTTGGCCGGCGTGGCGTCGCCGCTGTGCACCACGCGCACGATCAGGGCGTCGCCGCCGCCGTTCAAAAAGAAGTGCTGGACGGCGTAACTCATGCCGCTGCTGGCCCATAGGCCGCCGAAGATGCGCTCGAACTCGGCGAAACTCTGCACGCGCACAGGACGGTTGACCGGACCGCGCAGCGCCCGGCCGACAAAAGCGGTGATCGAAGTGGCGACGCCCACGATCGTGCGCACCCCGCTGGGCGCTTCCTCGATGTAGACGCCAGGGTAAGTCAACGTAACGGGCATAGGTCATTCTCCTTCAGGCAATTGCGACTCGGCGAGCATAGCCTCCACGTAGGGGCGAATCAGCTGCGGCAACGACTCCAGCCGGTCAAAATACATTCGGCGTCCGCTCAGGACATGGATGAGGCTGCCGCGCCAACGGGGGGGAGAACTTTTGGTGGCGCGCTCTTCCAGCCAGATCCGCACGATAAAAGAGTGAAAGTCGTCGCCCGGCATGCCGCCGAGCATATCAGAGGGGCGTCTGCGTCAGCGTACGTCGTTGCGTCTTTGCTGCGTCTTCTGCGTGATTTTTTGACATATTGACAAAGACAAAAAGCCGGGATATAGTATTGATAATCCTATCATCCTGTAATTACAAGATATCAGAGGTTCATCCCCTTCGTAGGGCGGGGCTCTACGTTTCCTCAAGCGTTTGCGAAGCCAAGGAGCGGGGGTGAGAACGCGTTACTTTTCAACTCAACTCTAGACGCGCCCTGAAAAAAGCATGCATCAACATGCTATTTGTATTTCCTGATCAGAGTTTGAGCGAATGCTCGAGGCGTTGCCACCACGAGAAAGGAGAAAAAAACATGTCACGTAGCATCGGTTTCCCAATTGTTTTGGCGATCGCCATCGTAGGGATGCTGATCGGCGCCTGCGCGCCTGTTGGGCCCTCCCCCGCCTTACCGGCGGAGGCCAGGCCGCGCTGGCAGGAGCCCATTGTCATCGGCTGGACTCCGCCGGACATCACGGGCGTTTTCAAGACAGCGACAGACTTTTTTGAAAAGTCGGCGCAGGACGCGAACGCCAATGGATTCAACGTCCAGGTGATCGCTCAGTCTCCTCCAACCCACGTCGCCTTCGCCGATCAGGTGGCGATTATTGAAGACTACATCCAGCGAGGAGTGGACGTAATTGCCATCTCACCCATTGAGGTGGAGGTGATCAAGCCGGCGGTCCAGAAGGCCAATGAGAGAGGCATCCCGGTGATTATCGTAAACTTGTTGGAGCCGATCGCCGGGCTAGACATCGCTTCCTATATCGGCTTTGACAACACCGTCGCTGCAGAGGTGACCGCCTACGCACTTCTGGACTATTTTGGCGGCCCGGGGGTATTGGGCGCCGGGCGTGCGGTGGAGGTGGCGCCAGACCAGTATCTGGATATTGAATTCTGGCGCAATCTCTACACAGATTTGCCAGAGGATGAGAAGGCGCAGATTCGGGCTCGGGGCGCCATCATAGAAGGGGTGGCGGGCGGTTTCTTCTCCCAGGCCCGCTTGAACGGCTTCCACAACGTCGTGGATCAGTTCCCCGGCATTGAGATCGTCGGCGTTCCCTGTGCAGCCGATTGGAATCGGGAGAAAGGAATCAAATGCGCTGAGGATTTCCTGACCGCCAATCCCACCGGCCTGGACTTCATTTGGGCAGCTTCGAATGAAATGGGTCTGGGCGCAATGCTGGCCTCCGAGGCGGCGGGCCGTTTAGAGCTGGCTACAGAAGGGCCGGTGCTGGACGATGAGAAAGTCGCAATTTTCACTAACGACGTGACCCCCGAATCCGTGGACCGCATTGCAGAGGGGAAGATCGTGGCTGAAACAACGCATGGCTTCGCCGACTGGGGGTGGTTCGGGACCTACTTTGCGGTGCGCCTGGCCTGCGGGCTGGATGTTCCCGAGATTTACGATATCCGTCCTCGCATCGCCTACATCACAAACGCCCGTCAGTTTTATCCCGATCCCGTCCTGCCAGAACTGGATTGGGAGAGCGTGAAGGCGCAATGTCAGCCATAAGTCAGGGTGGGCGGGAGCCTGCGTAGGGCTTCCGCCCACCCTGAACAATCTGCAGCGGGAGGGCCGAAATGGAGTTTCAGAAAAAAGTTGTCGTCGTTACAGGGGGGTCCAAAGGCATCGGGAAGGCGGTTGCGCTCGCCTTCGCCCGTGAGGGAGCGCGGGTCGCTGTGGCGAGTAGAGAGGCAGCCGCAGGCGAAGCCGTAGTCCGTGAGATCGAGTCTCTGGATGGGGAGGCCTTTTTCGTTCCGGTGGATGTCTCTCAGGAAGATCAGGTTCAGGCTGCGGTCCAGCGTGTACTGGAGCGTTGGGGAGGGCTGGACATTCTGGTCAACAATGCGGGCGTTTATCTTCAGGGCGATGCAACTGAAACGACGCTAGATCAATGGAATCACATCCTGAGCGTCAACCTGACCGGGGTGTTCCTGTGCACCAAGTACGCCGCTCAGGCCATGCTCAGCAGGGGCGGCGGAGTGATCGTAAACGTCTCTTCGGAAGCGGGGTTGGTGGGAATTCCGGGACAGGTGGCCTACAACACATCGAAGGCGGGCGTCATTAGCTTGACAAAGAGCTGCGCCGTAGACCTGGCCCGACGAGGAATTCGGGTCAATTGCGTCTGTCCTGGAACCACAGATACGCCGTTGGTGCAGGAAGCGCTCCGGCGAGCCTCCGATCCGGCGGCCGCACGCCGGCGCTTGGAGGAAGTGCGACCGCTGAATCGTCTCGGCGCCCCTGAGGAAATCGCCGCCGCCGTTTTGCTGTTGGCCAGCGACCGAATGGCCTACGCCACCGGCGCCGTGCTCAGCGTGGATGGCGGCTACACGGCGCAGTGAATCCCCAGTGCAGTGAATCCCATTGCGAGGCTCTGATGGCGGAAGAAAGACGTCTGCTTTTGCGGATGGAGCAGATCGATAAACGCTTCCCGGGCGTGCATGCTCTGGATCATGTGGACTTCGACCTTTACGAGGGAGAGATACACGTTCTGCTCGGAGAGAATGGCGCCGGCAAATCCACTTTAATGAAAATTTTAAGCGGGGCCGTCTCAAGGGACAGTGGGCGGATCTGGATTGGCGGTCGAGAGGGGCTGGTGGAGGTCTCGGATCTCACGCCAGAACGCACCAGGGCCTTAGGAATCGGGATGGTCTATCAGGAACTCAGCCTTGTCCCTTACCTCTCGGTGGCCGAAAACATTTTTCTCGGCGGGCTGCCGCGCACTCGCTGGGGCGCAGTGGATTGGGCCCAGACGTATCATCGGGCCTGGCAACGCCTGCAAGACCTGGGGGTGTCCATCGATCCACGAGCTCAGGTGCGAGAATTAAGCGTGGCCGAGCAGCAATTGACGGAGATCGCACGAGTCCTGGAAAGTCATCCCCGTATTCTCGTATTGGATGAACCCACTTCCGCCCTATCCGATACAGAGCGGACGCGTCTCTTTGAGTTAATCCGGCGTCTCCGAGATCGCGGGGTGGGCATCATCTACATCTCTCACCGTCTGGCTGAGATTCCCCTCATCGGGGATCGAGTGACCGTCTTACGAGACGGCAAGCGCATCGCCACCCTGCCGGTGACCGAAGTGGATGAGGATCGTCTCATTCAGATGGTGGTCGGACGCAAACTCACCGAGCAATATCCCTGGCGCAACAACGTACGCGGCGAAGCGCTTCTGCGAGTGGAAAACCTTTCTCTGCCTGGAGTGCTGCGCAACGTGTCCTTTACGCTTCACGAGGGCGAAATTGTGGGGGTCTTTGGCTTAATGGGAGCAGGGCAAAATGAGCTGGCCCGCGCTCTGTGTGGGCTGGAGCCTCGATATACAGGGCGAATCTTTATCGCGAACCAGCTGATCCACCTGCGTCATCCCTGGGATGCGATTCGGCAGGGCGTCGGCCTCTTGCCTCGCGATCGGCGAGATGGTTTGGTTCCCTTATTGCCCATTCCACCCAACATCACACTGGGACAACTCTGCTTGGGCAGTCCATTCCGAATCTTGAACCTGCGTCAGGAGATCCAGATCGCCAATACGTACGTGGAGCGGTTGCATATCCACCCCCCCATTTTGAACCGACCCGTCTTTTATCTCAGCGGAGGAAACCAGCAAAAGGTGGTGCTGGCCCGGTGGCTTTGCAGCAATGTACGCCTCCTGGTCCTGGATGACCCCACCCGAGGGATTGATGTGGGGGCTAAAGCAGAAGTCTTCACGCTGATGGAAGAGCTCTCCCAACGAGGCGTAGGGATTCTCTTTGTTTCATCGGAAATGGAGGAGCTTCTGGCAATGGCCAATCGCATTCTTGTGCTCCGCCAAGGGCAGATTTCAGCCGAATATCAGCGAGGCGAAGCCACTGAGGAAGACCTTCTGCGCAGTGCAAGTTATGAGAAATCCAATGGAGGCTCACGGTGAAGAAAAAAGCGTCTCCCCTGAAACAGCAGCCCATGATGTCCCCTCCGATGGCGCGGCCCCGTTTCAATCCAGAAACGTTGCGCCGGTGGGCTGTGCAAATGGGCGCCTTACTGGCCCTTCTTCTCCTGGTCGGGTATCTCTCTCTGGCCTCCCCTCACTTTCTCACCCCTGGCAACATTGCCAATGTAGCCAGGCAGACCGCTGTGACAACCATTCTGGCGGCCGGGCAGACCTTCGTGATCCTGAGCGGCGGAATCGACCTTTCGGTGGCCGCAACGGCCGGCCTGTCTGCTTCAGTCGCCGCTGTTTTGATGACCTCGCAGGTGTGGATATTGGGCGTTCCCATCGGGCCGGTCCCATTCGGCGTGGGAATGATCATTGCCATGCTGGTTGGTTTGTTGGTGGGATTGCTGAACGGCCTGATCATCACCAAAGGCCGCATCCCCGATTTCATCGCCACCCTGGGGACGTTGACTACAATGCGAGGGATTGCCTTGCTGGTCACCGGGGGATTGCCTGTGCCTTCCCATCTTACAGCGACTGAATTGAGAGGCTACCTTCCCCCTGAATTGATCTGGATGGGTGCGGGCGATGTCTTTGGCATCCCGGTCGCCGGCCTCATTGCGCTCGGAGTCATCGTTGTAGGCTGGTGCATCCTCCGGTACACCGCCTTCGGCCGCGCCATCTACGCCGTTGGCGGCAATCGGGAGGCGGCGCGCGTCTCCGGGATCAACATTGATCGAACGAAAATCATGGTGTACATGCTGTCCGGCTTGCTGGCGGCTTTGGCCGGCATGGTGTTGACCGGCCGTCTCAATTCCGCCAACGCCCTGATGGGTGAGGGCGAGGAGCTCCGCTCCATCGCAGCGACGGTTATCGGAGGCGCCAATCTCTTTGGAGGACAAGGCAGCCTGTTGGGAACCTTGATCGGCGCCCTCGTGATCGGCGTCCTGGGCAACGGCCTGAATCTGCTGAACGTCAGCGCCTTCTGGCAGCGGGTGATTCAAGGCCTGGTCATTATCGGGGTGGTGATCTTCGACCAGTGGCGGCGTCGACGGTTTGGCGCCTGACAGGCGGAATTCCTATGCCTGGGGATTTATTGCCGTGGACAGCCCAAGCAAGAAATCGGAGTCTGAGAGAACAAGGATGAGCAGCAAAGTGCAAGTTTGCATCGTGGGCGTGGGGCGGGCTGGGGTGGTTCATGCTCGGAATTTTCGTTGGCGCGTTCCTAACGCAGAACTTGCAGCCATCGTGGACGCCGACGTGGAACGAGCCCGCGCAGCCGCAATGGAGCTAGACCTGGGCGATCGTTTTTACTCTGACCTGGAGCATGCTCTTCAGAAGATTGCGTGTGACGCCGTGGTTATCACCACTCCAACTTTCACCCATGCTTCTCTGGCTTTGAAGGCGGCGGCGGCCGGCAAACATATCTTCTGTGAGAAGCCAATGGCGCTCACGCTGAAGGAATGTGATCAAATGATCGAAGCGGCTCAACGGGCAGGCGTCATTTTGCAAATCGGATTCATGCGCCGTTTTGACCCTCCTTTCGTCGAAGCAAAACGCCAAATAGACGAAGGAGCCATTGGACGCCCCCTCATCGTCCGCACCCTGACACGCGGGCCAGGCCTTCCGCCTGCATGGGCTCACGACCCTCGCGCCAGCAACGGGATGCTGGCCGAGGTGAACAGCCATGATTTTGATACAGTGCGCTGGCTGGGTGGAGGAGAATTCGTCAACCTCTTCGCCCGCGCCGGGGCGTACAAAGTCCCAGAGCTCCGACAGCGCTATCCGGACTTTTATGACACCGCCATCGTGAGCGCAGCGCTGGACAATGGGGCCATGGGAATCATAGACGGAGTCTGTCCGGCGGACTACGGCTATGACGCACGGGCCGAAGTGGTCGGGACGGAAGGCATTCTGGTCATCGGTGCGCTTCACGCCCCCCCTGTGACCCGCATCACGAAAGCGGCCAATGTCGTGGCGCCGCGCATCCCCTCCTGGCCTGTTCGGTTCGATCAGGCCTATCATGCCGAGGCAACCCATTTCGTGCAGTGCATTCGGGAAGGTCTCTCTCCGAACGTGGGGGGATGGGATGGACGGCAGGCGCTAGAGGCGGCCCTGGCGTCCAATCGGTCGATTGAAACGGGCCTTCCGATTTCCCTTCCCCTCTCCACTGAAGCGGGAGCGCCGGCTTGATGAAGGCCCAGAAAAACGGTCAGGCAGTCTAAAAGACACCCCTCGGCGCCAACAAGGAGGCATCTATGGGCAAGACATACTTGATCGGCGTGGATTTGGGAACGGCCGGGACAAAAGCGGCGATCTTTGACAGCGAAGGCAACCTCATCGCCGACGCCTATGAGGAATCCCGGCTGGTTTATCCCAAGCCCGGTTGGGTGGAGCAAGACCCCGAGGACATCTATGGGTCTGCTGTCCGCACCATTCGAGAGTGCCTGGAGCGAAGCCATATTGACCCAGGAGCGGTCGCCGCTTTGGCTTTTGACGGCCAGATGGCCGGGATCGGCGCCGTAGATGAGAATTGGGGGGCGCCGATTCATTATGACTCCTGGCTAGACACTCGATGCCGGGCTTATATCGAACAGATGCAAGAGGAGGCGGATCGAATCATTACTCTCACCGGGGGCCCGCCCTCCATCTCTCACGGCGCGAAGATCCTCTGGTGGATGCACGAACACCCCGATGCATTTCGCCGCATCGCCAAATTCGTCGTGCCAGGAGGATATGTAGCCGGGCGAATGGCGGGCCTTCGCGGCGATGAGGCTTTTATGGACCGCACGTATCTTCATTTCACCTGCTTCAGCGACACCGCTGCGAGTCAATGGTCCGAAGAATTGCTGGAGCGGTTTGACGTTCCCAAGGAGAAATTGCCTCGCATCGTGGACCCATGGGAGGTGATCGGCTGCGTCACCAAAGAGGCGGCGCAAGAGACAGGCCTCCGGCAAGGCACGCCGATTGCAGCCGGATGCGGAGATCAGGCCGCCGGCATGTTAGGCGCTGCCATGGTTCGCCCCGGCATGGTGTTTGATGTGGCCGGCACCGCCTCCGTCTTTGCAGTCTGCCTGGATCGTTTCGTTCCAGATCGTCGACATCGGACATTGTTCGTCGCCCATCTGGCTGTGCCGGGCCTCTACTACGCCCTCGCTTACATTAACGGAGGCGGAATGAACCTGCGGTGGTTTCGAGATGAACTGGCTCCACACGAGAAGGTGGAGACCGCCGAGCGTCCCGGGGGATTTTACGCCTGGTTCGACCAAAAGGCGGAGGCAATCCCTCCTGGATCAGACCACCTCCTGTTCCTTCCCCATTTGGGAGGGCGGGTTTGCCCCAGTGAGCCTAACCTGCGCGGCGTTTTCTTTGGTTTGAACTGGTCTCACACCAAAGCTCACCTCTATCGGGCGATTCTGGAAAGCGTGGCCTATGAGTATGCATATTATCAACGCATCGTCCAGAGCCTCCTACCGGACCTTCAATTCACCGAAACGCGGGTGATTGGCGGCGGCGCCCGCAGCCGGGTTTGGAACCAGATCAAGGCCGATGTGCTGAACACCCCTTATGTCACATTAAACCGCCAGGAATTTCCAGTGCTTGGTTCAGCGATCCTGGCCGGATACGCTGTGGGAGTCTTCAAAGATATGGCGGCAATCGCTGAATCTCTCGTCTCGCCGACAAGCCGGATTGAGCCACGGGCGGAGGTTCATCAAGCGTATCAACCTTTGATTGAGCAATATATTCGCCTGCTGGAGCAGACCAAACCCCTGTTTGAGGCTCTATAGGGATCGTCGCCCGATTCAACAGTTATAACCATTGGCTTCCTCTCCGAGCATGCCCTGGAGAGGCGGGATGGCGACTTCCATTGGGCGCCACCCCGCACACTTCGCGACCCCACCGCAATGCGTCATACCTGGGACTGATAGTCCTCTATTTTTATGGATTGACAAGCGCAAGAATTCAAGTTATAGTAGAAGTAATCCTATCATCCTGTAATTACAAGAGCGACGAGGGTTTGCCTCTCTCAACAGAAAGGCATTTCTGTCCTCAAATTTCTGCCATAGCGAACAGCAGAATTGAGGAGCGTTTATGCAGTTGTTATCTCTCCATGGTTGCGCGTCATTGACCAGGAGATTGGCACGCGTGTTTTGACCGTGTTTGACATGGGCTTCGAGGGACACCACAAGGAGAATCTACTATGTTTCGCAGACAATTTTGGTTGCCGATGCTATTGCTCCTGACGATCAGCGCCCTGATCTGGGGCTGCGCAGCGCCGGGCGTCCAACCGCCTGCGGTGGGCGAAGTAGGGGTGGAAGCCAAACCGTTCGCCGGGCAAAAGGTGGTCGTCGTCACCCAGACCGGGCGTTCGATCGGCGGGCCGGTGGAGGATCACGCGCCGGAGTGGGAGGCGCTGACCGGAGGAACTGTAGAGCTGCAGCAGTTTGCATTCGGCGAGCTTTTTGAAAAGATCATCACGGCGTTCGAGACCGGCGCCGCCGCTTACGACGTGTTGATCTTCCCCGCCAACTGGGCGGGTGACTTCATGGCGCCGGGCTATCTGGAGCCGATCCCGCAGGGAATGCTCGATCGACTGGAGCCGGACGACATCATCCCGCTCTACCGCGAGCGCATCACCGCCTGGGGCGACACCGTCTACGCGCTGCCTTACGACGGCGACGCGCACATGCTCTATTACCGCAAAGACCTCGTCAACCCTGAATCGCCCTACGCCGCCGAGTTTCAGGAGCGCTATGGCTATCCGCTCGACGAGCCGAAGACCTGGTCTGAATACTACAACATCGCCGAATTCTTCCATGGCCGCGAGGTGGAGACCGGCGGAGAAGTCGCGCCGATCGCCGGCGTCGCCGAAGCGCAGCGGCGCAACGCCCAGAGCTACTGGGTGTTCATCTCTCATGCAGCGGGCTACGGCAAAGTTCCCGGCGATCCTTGCTTCTTCTTCACCTGCGACGATATGACGCCGTTGGTCAACTCGCCGGCGTGGGTGCAGGCGCTCAACGACTACATCCGCTCGCGCGACCTGGGACCGGCGGAGCAGCTCCAGTGGGACGTGGCCGATACGCGCGTGCACTTCCCGGCGGGCGCAGCCGTGTTGAACATCGACTGGGGCGACGTTGGGCCGATCTCCTACAACCCGGACGCTTCGGTCATCGTCGGCAAGACCGGCTTTGGCGTGCTGCCGGGCGGCGACCGCTACTGGGACTACAAGCGCGGGGAATGGGTGGAGGAAGTCAACGTGGCGCCCTTCATCGCCTTCGGCGGCTGGATCATCGGCGTCTCGGCCAACAGCCAGGTGAAAGAGGCGGCGCTGGACTTTGCGGCCTTCATGGCGCGGCCGGAGCTGGTCAAACAGCTCGCCGTCACGCCCGACACCGGCATCAACCCATCGCGCTACAGTCAGCTTGAGGACATCGACCTGTGGCTCAACGCCGGCTTCGACCGCGAGGGCGCCGAAGATTACCTGGCGGCGATCCGCGAGACGATCGCACATCCCAACGCCGTGCTCGACTTGCGCATCCGCGGTTCGGCGGAGTATATGAACGTGTTGGATACGGAGATCAGCCGCGCGCTGGCGAACGAGATCACCCCGCAGGAGGCGCTGGACAACGTCGCCGCAGCCTGGCAGGAGATCACGGATCGCCTCGGTCGCGAGGAGCAATTGCGCCAGTATCGCAACGCTGTAGGGTATACAGAGTAAACGAGCTGTGTAACGCTGTGCCGAATCGACGCGCAACCGAAGATAACAGCGCAGCTGGCGGCGACGCCTCTTTCCTCAGGATGAACACTGTGAGGCGTCGCCGCAAAAGCCCACGAAAATACGAAAAGAAATAAAACAGTTGTCGCAGACCCATTGATCGAGCGGACATCCATGTTCGACTGAGTGAACACTATGACGCAGCCCCATGCACCGGCGCGCAAAGAGGAGGGCAGGCCTCACGAACGCACAATCAAGCGCATCTTTCTCATGCCTGCCGTCATTTATCTGTTGCTCTTGTCCGTCTTTCCCATGCTGTGGTCGCTGAGCATCAGCTTCACCGACTACCAGCGCGGGGCGATTCGAACCGCAGTGGACGTGGGAGGGGACGTCTCGGCGGGCGCACCGGCCGGCGCCGAGACGCCGACAGGGCAAGGCCTTCGTCTGACGCTGCGCAACTACGAGCGCATGGCAAGCGATCAGCGTCTTCACACCGCGGCGTTGAACACGCTCACCTACGTGATCGGCGGCGTCCTGCTTCAATATGTCGTAGGATTTCTGCTGGCGTTGGTGTTGCACCAGGACTTCTGGGGACGCAACATTGCGCGCGTGATCTTCTTGATGCCGATGATGGTGACGCCGGTCGCCGCCGCCTACATGGGGCGCATGTTGTTCGACTCGCGCCTCTCGCCGCAGGCGCATCTGCAACGCATCCTTTCTTCGCTCACGGGATGGGAGATTTCCATCCCATGGTTCGGCGACGGCCGTTGGGCCACGCTGGCGATCATCCTGATCGACAGCTGGCAGTGGATTCCGTTTATGACGCTGCTGCTGCTCGCCGGCATGCAGAGCATCCCGGAAGACATCTATGAGGCTGCGCGCGTGGACGGCGCTTCCTCGTTTCAAATCTTGCGCAAGATCACCTTTCCACTGCTCCTGCCGATCTCGCTCACCGCCATCCTGATCCGAGGGCTGGAAATTTTCAAGATTATCGACATTATCGTCGTCACGACAGGCGGCGGCCCAGGCTCGGCGACGGAGTCTCTGACCATGTACATCTTCCGCACCGCCCTCACCTTTGGCAATTTCAGCTACGCAGCGGCCATCTCATACGCCCTGCTGGTTCTCGTCATTCTCTTCGCCACCCTCTTTTTGATGTTGGGGCGGCGCTTCGCCAGGCAGAGCATTTCGTAGGAGGCGTCGATCATGCGGCGAAAATTCTGGCAGCGCACGTTGCTCTACACCGTCGTGGTGCTGTGGTCTATCGTCTGTCTGTTTCCGTTCTATTGGCTGTTCACGACTTCGTTCAAGACCCCGCTGGCGGTCAGTCGAGGCCCGCGCTATGTTCCGTATGTCGATTTTCAGCCCACGGGAGACCACTGGCGTTATCTTTTCAACGAACAAGGCAGAACGCTGGCGCGTCATTTTCGCAACAGCCTGATCGCTGCGACGGGAGCCACGGTGGCGGCGGTCATCCTCGGCGCCATGGGCGGCTATGGGCTGGCGCGCTATCGGTATCACTGGCGTCGTTTTTTCAACTGGCGCAACGACAATATTGCGTTCTGGATCATCTCACAGCGCTTCTTGCCGCCTGCCCTCTTCGTCGTGCCCTTTTTGTTGCTCTATTCCTGGCTCAACCTGATCGACACCCACATCGGGTTGATCATGGCGTACACCATGTTCAACGTGCCCTTTGCGCTCTGGATCATGCGCGACTTTTTCATGAACCTGCCGATCGAGTTGGAGGAAAGCGCGCTGGTCGACGGCGCCACCCCCTGGCAGGCCTTTGTGCGCATCGTCCTGCCCTTGAGCGCGCCTGGGCTTGTCTCGGTGGCGATCTTCTCGTTTGTCTTTTCGTGGAATGAGTTTCTGTACGCCTTGATGCTCACCAATTATGAGGCGATTACGCTGCCCGTGCTGATCGCCGGACAGAACAACACGCGGGGAATCCAGTGGTGGTATATTTCGGCGCTGACCCTGACAGCGGTCGCACCGGTGGTGCTCATCGGCCTGGCGCTGGAGCGCTATATCATCCGGGGGCTGACGGCCGGCGCCATCAAGGGGTAGAAAGAGGAATGCGCGATGAAGCGAACGCTCTTGTTAAGCATCGACATTGGCACGCAGAGCACGCGCGCGGCGCTGTTGACGCCGACCGGCGAGATGGTTGCAGGCGCCGGCCGCAGTCAAGAGATGGAAACGCCGCAGGCCGGCTGGGCCGAACAGGACCCCGCCATGTGGTGGCGCAACGCCGTCGACTGCATCCAGGAAGCCATGGCGCACGCGCAGGCCACCCCCGACGAAGTGCAGGCCGTCGGCGTCAGCGGCCAGATGCACGGGACCGTGCCCCTCGGCGCCGACGGAGCGCTGCTGAGCCATCGCGTCCAGCTGTGGTGCGATAAGCGCGGGGCGGCGCTGGCGGAAGCGTTCAGACAGTCGCCTGGGGCGGAGCGCGCCTCGCAGCTGGCAGGCAACCCGCCGCTGCCGAGCTGGATCGGCTTCAAAATCAAATGGCTCCAGGAATACGCCCCCGACCTCTACGCACAGACGTGGAAGTTCCTCACGCCTAAGGATTTCATCAACTTCCGCCTCAGCGGCGAAGTCGCCACGGACTATTCGGAGGCCTCCGGCTCCTTCCTGATGGATGTGACGCAGCGCGCCTGGTCGGACGAGCTGATCGGCTATCTTGGCCTGGACCGCGCAAAGCTGCCCGACATCCGGCGTTCGAGCGAGGTGATCGGCCGCGTCACGCGCGAGGCTGCAGCCGCCACCGGCCTGGCCGCAGGCACGCCCGTCGTGGCGGGCGGCGGCGACATGATGTGCACGTTGCTCGCCGCCGGCCTGATCGAGCCGGGCGCCGCCTCCGACATCACCGGCACCTCGAGCATCTTTTCCGTCTTCACCGCTGCGCCCGTGCTCGACCTGCGGCTGATGAACCTGCATCACGTGACCGATGGTTGGACGCCCTTCGGAATCACCGATACGGGGGGAGTGGCGCTAAAATGGTTCAAAGACAATTTGTGTCGTCATGAGAGCGCCGAGGCGGCGGCGCGCGGGGTGCGCGTCTACGCGCTGTTGGATGAATACGCAGCGCAGACGCCGCCGGGCAGCGAAGGGCTGCTCTTCTTCCCGTATCTTCTCGGCGAACGCACGCTGGGGACGCCCTATGCGCGAGCCGTCTTCTTCGGGCTGACTCCGCGACACGGCGTGCCTGCAATGGCGCGGGCGATCATGGAAGGGGTCACGCTGGAGCTGCGCCGCACGCTCGAAATCGTCGAAAAGGCGGGTCATCCTGTGCATACGATCTATCACAGCGGCGGCGGCGCCTACAGCGATCTCTGGTCGCAGATCAAAGCCGACATCTACCAAAAACCGGTGGTCACCTTCGCCAACACCGAGGGAGGATTGCTGGGGGCGGCCATTTTGGCGGGGACGGGCGTCGGTCTCTATCCCGATGAACGCGAGGGGGCGCGGCGCTGTCTGCGCATTCGTAAACGCTTCACGCCCGATGCATCTACGGCAAAGCGCTACGACCATCTTTTTGCGCTCTTTCAGGAACTGCATGACCTGTTCCAAAAGCCTTTTGAACGTTTGGCGAAGATGCCGTGATTTTCCATTGAGAAAGCTATAGGGGTGCGCGCCCCTGCGAGGGGATGGTTCTTTTAGATTTAGAAGGTTCGTTCGTGGAGCAAAAGATCGATTTCCAAAGCCCAATTCCGTATTACGTCCAGCTCCTGGATTTCTTGCGCGAAAATATCAAGCAGGGCGTGTGGCGCCCCGGCGATCAGCTGCCAGGCGAACACGCCTTGTGCGAACAGTATGACGTCAGTCGCACCGTGGTGCGCCAGGCGCTCAGCGAGCTGGAGGCGGAAGGTCTGATCGTGCGGCGCAGGGGCAAAGGCGCTTTTGTGGCCGAACCCAAGATCATCGAAAGCCTCGCCCAGAAGCTGACCGGCTTTTATCAGGACATGAGCGAGCGCGGCCTGCGCACCATCACGCGGGTGCTGATCCAGGAGGTGACGCCGGCGCCGGCGAACGTCGCCCGACAACTGGGAATCTCCGCCGAGACCCCCGTCGTGCATCTGCATCGTCTGCGCTTTGTGGAGAACGAACCGATCCTGCTCGTGACCAGTTACTTGCCGCACGCCTTGTGCCCGGGGCTGGAGCACATAGACTTGAGCAACCGTTCGCTGTACGCCTGCCTGGAGCAGGTCTATGGCCTGATCATCGCCCGCGGGCGCAGGCGCATCGGCGCCGTGGCTGCGGACAGCGAACAGGCGCACCTGCTGGGCATCGAGCCCGGCGCGCCGTTGCTCTCACTCGACAGCGTCAGCTATCTGGCCGATGACACGCCGATCGAATACTATCACGCCGTGCACCGCGGCGACCGTTCGCAATTCGAGGTGGAGCTGGTGCGCATTCACGAGCAAGGACAGGTGCGCAGGACGTTGCGCTCCACCGAAAACGATCTACCGAACAGCAACGAACTGTTGTGACCTGAGATTGAACCTGTGGAGATCAAGCCATGAGCAACACCCCTTTCACCTTCGGCTTTTGCGACGACTACATCGCTCTAGACCACTTTGACAATCACATCATGCGTCATCTTTCCTCCATGAAAGGTCAGTATCAGGACGAGGCAGCCTACGCCGCGCAACTGGCGAAGGCGGACGCCTTGATCTATGAAGTGTACGAAGTGACCCGACCCGACGCCGTCGGCGAGCTGCGCAGCGGCCTCTCGATCGTCCACCCCGGCAAGATCGGCGACGAATATTTCATGACGAAGGGACACTTTCACGCCGTGCTGGAGACCGGGGAAGTCTATCACTGCCTCAAGGGCGAAGGCATGATCGTGATGGAAACCCCGGAAGGCGAGTGGGCGGTCGAAAGGTTGCACCCCGGTCGCGTGCTCTACGTGCCCCCACGATGGGCGCATCGCTCGGTGAACACCGGCGCGGGCGATCTGGTGACCTTTTTCGTCTATCCGTCGCACGCCGGGCACGATTATCTCACCATCGAAAAGTTCGGCTTTCGCAAGATCGTGATTGAACGAGACGGCCGGCCCTATATCGCCGACAACCCGCGCTGGCTGCCTCCAGAAGCCCGTTCATGAAAGACCTCAAGCATTGTCGCGTCCTGGTGACGCCCACTTCTTTCGGCAAACATGACCCCCGGCTGCGCGCCGAGTTGGAGGCTGCGGTCGGCGAGGTGATCTACAACCCAACCGATCAGCCGCTCTCCTCCGATGAGGTGCGCGCCCTCCTGCCCGGTTGTCACGGCTACATCGCCGGGCTCGACGTCATCGACCGCGCCGCCCTGGAGGCTGCAGACGCCCTGAAGGTGATCGCACGCTACGGCGTAGGCGTGGACCGCATCGACCTGGAGGCCGCCCGCGCGCGCGGGATCGTCGTCACCAACACGCCGAGCGCCAATGCCGCCTCCGTCGCCGAGCTGACGATCGGGCTGATGATCGCGCTGGCGCGCTCGATTCCCACTGCCGACGCCGCCACCAAAGCCGGCCAATGGCCCCGGTTCACCGGCGTAGCGCTGGAAGGAAAGACGGTCGGGCTGATCGGCTTCGGCTCGATCGGCCAGCAGACCGCGCGACGCTTGCAGGGCTTCGATTGCCGCATCCTGACTTACGACCCCGCGGTCGCCCCGGAGGTTGCGCGCACGCATCAGGTGGAATGGGCGCCGTTGGAGGAGGTCGTCGCCCAGGCCGATTTTCTTTCTCTACACCTCCCTCTTACGCCGGCGACTCGGGGCATGGTGAACGCCGACTTCCTCGCCCGCATGAAGCCCGGCGCCTTCCTGATCAACACCGCGCGCGGGGAGCTGATCGATGACGACGCGTTGGTCGAAGCGTTGACCAGCGGACGGCTGCGCGGGGCTGCCCTGGACGTCTTCAGCCGCGAGCCGCCCGATCCTCGCCATCCGCTGCTGAAGCTGCCCAACGTCATCGTCACGCCGCACGCGGGCGCGCACACCGACGCCGCCATGAACGCCATGGGCTGGGGCGCGCTGCGCGACTGCCTGGCCGTCCTGCGCGGAGAGACGCCGCAGCATCGCGTCGTTTAGCCGATTTCTCATGAACAGGGCAAGAGAAGCGCATGGATAAACAAACAACGCTCACACAAATTGAAGAGTTGGGGCTTGTGGCGGTGCTGCGCGGCCCTTCTCCAGAGCTGACGCTCGCCATGGTGGATGCACTCGTGGCAGGAGGCGTGCGCGGGATCGAGATCACCTACACCACCCCCAATGCGGAGGAAGTCGTCGCAACGCTGAAGCGCAAATATGGCGCATCCATCGTGCTCGGCATGGGCACCCTGACCGAACCGGAGCAGGTCGAGCGGGCGCAAGCCGCCGGCGCGCAATTTCTGGTCAGCCCGCACTGCGACCCCATGCTGGGGGAGCGGATGGTCGCCAGCGCGCTGCCGGCGATGATCGGCGCCCTGACGCCCACCGAAGTGGTGCAGGCGCATCGCCTGGGCGCCGACGTCGTCAAGCTCTTTCCGGGTTCGCTGGGCGGGCCGGCCTATTTGCAGAGCTTGCGCGGGCCGTTCCCTCACATTCGCATGATGCCGACGGGCGGCGTCAGCCTGTCCAACGTGGCGCAGTGGTTTCAGGCAGGCGCCGTGGCGGTGGGGGTCGGCGGCGAGTTGTGTCCCGCCGCCTGGGCCAAAGAGGGCCGTTTCGATGCGATCACTGCACGCGCAAAGGAATTCGTCGCCGCCGTTGCGGCTGCGCATCGAAGCTGAAGGAAATTGGATTTCGACGTAAACGCCCTTTAGAAACCGAGGGAGTTTTTGCTATGCACGCCTATCCAGTTGTCCCCAAGACGACGCCCACCTTCTATTTCATCGGCGTCACCACGCGACAATCGTCGATCGTCAAGCTCTTCCCGCGCTGGATGGAGCTTCTCGGCAGGCCGGAAGTCGTGCTGGAGTGCGTCGACCACAAAATTCACGACGCTCCGGAAGCCTACCGGGCCACCGTGGCGCAAATCAAGTATGACCCGCTTTCCCTGGGCGCGCTGGTCACCACGCACAAAATGGACATCTACGCCGCCGCACAGGATATGTTCGATTACCTTGATCCCTACGCCCGGCTCACGCAGGAGCTCTCTTCGATCTCCAAGCGAGATGGACGCCTGGAAGGACACGCCAAAGACCCGATCACGGTGGGGCTGAGCCTGCAGGCTATCCTCGGCCCCGGCTATTTCGGTCGCACCGGCGGGCATGTGCTTTGCTTCGGCGCAGGCGGGTCGGCGATTGCGCTGCTGCTGCACCTGATCAGCCGAGAGGACAAGGCGGATCGCCCGGAGCGGATGATCCTGGTCGATCTGCTGCCGCCGCGGCTGGAGCATGCGCGCCGGCTGGTCGAGCAACTCAACACAGACATTGTGGTGGAATGCGTGCTCAACGACGACCCTCGGCGCAACGACGCGTTGATGGCGACGTTGCCGCCTGGCAGCCTGGTCGTCAACGCCACGGGGCTGGGCAAGGACCTTCCCGGCTCGCCGATTACAGACCAAGGAGTGTTTCCTTGCAACGGCGTGGTCTGGGAGTTCAACTATCGAGGCGAACTTGATTTCCTCCATCAGGCGTTGCGCCAACAGTCGACGCGAAATCTGCGCGTGGAGGATGGGTGGCTTTACTTTTTGCACGGCTGGTCGCAGGTGATCGCACAGGTGCTGCACATCGATCTCTCGGATGAACTCTTCGCCAAACTGGAGTCCGCCGCAGCCGTCCTGCGGTGAGCGCCATTTCCGTCGCAACAACGCAACACAAAAGTTTGTTTTGCATCTGCAAGCCCGGCGAGACGCCAGAAAAGGTTAGAAGTTTCTCTTTCAGCGCTGGCTACGTTCTTCGATAGAGGGCGTCTGTCATCTAAAATGAAAGCCGATCCTCCGTCGACGTGCGGCAAAAAAGCTGCATAATTAATTACACTGGATATCACCAGCGAACTCTTACTTTCTCTTTGCACCTTTGCGTTTACTCCACTCTCATGTCATGGGAGGTGAGGGATGGCCGTTCTCCCGATTGCGTTGATTGAAGAAACTGCTTCGGCGCCTGCAAGGACAAACGGCGCTGCATCCCCATCGTCGCCGACGCCGAAGGTCGAATGGGGGTATGTCGATGAGGAGGGGCGGCTCGTGCTTTCGCCGGAGATGCGGCGCAGCCTGGGCCTGCAGCCGGGCGCAACCCTGCGCGTCGAACGCGACGGCAACACTCTGCGCCTGCATCGCCCGCTGAACCATCTGGCCAAGGTCTATGTCGAGCCGACCAACGCCTGCAACCTCGATTGCATCACCTGCTTTCGCAACGCCTGGCAAGCGAACGTCGGACGCATGCGCGAGGAGACCTTCGCCGCCGTGTTGGAAGGCGTCAGGCAGATCGATCCCGTTCCGACCCTCTACTTTGGCGGCATCGGCGAGCCGCTTTTTCATCCGCGCACCGTGGAGTGGGTGGCCGAGGCCAAACGGCTGGGCGCGCGCGTGGAGCTGATCACCAACGGCACACTGCTGACGGAGCACCGCAGCCGCCAGTTGATCGAAGCCGGCCTCGACCTGCTGTGGGTCTCCATCGACGGCGCAACGCCGGAAAGCTACGCCGACGTGCGCCTCGGCGCCGAGTTGCCGAATGTGCTGGCAAACCTGCAACGCTTCCGCACGCTGCGCAAGGGGCATAAAGGCGCAAAACCCGAGATCGGCGTGGCGTTCGTCGCCATGAAACGCAACATCGCCGACCTGCCCAAGGTGCTCAAGATCGCCCGCCAGCTCGGCGCGCTGCACTTTTCGGTGAGCAACGTGCTGCCTGTCACCGAAAATCTGAAGGAGGAAGTGCTCTACAAGCAATCCATGCGCTCGATCACCTACCTGGACTCGACGCACACGCCGCAGCTCAGCCTGCCCAAGATGGACTTCGACGAGATCACGCGCGAGGCGCTCTTCGAGGCGTTTCAGAGCGGCTTCAGCGTGCGCTACGCCGGCGCCAAGTGGGGCGGCAGCAACGACGTGTGCGACTATATCGAAGCCGGGTCACTGACGGTGGGCTGGAACGGCGATGTGGCGCCCTGTTGGCCGTTGTTGCACACGCACAGCAGCATTCTGCACGACAAACCGCACGTCATCCACCGTCACATCATCGGCAACGTGCACGAGCGCAGCCTGCTCGACCTCTGGAACGATCCCGCCTACGTCGCCTACCGGGCGCGCGTACAGGGATTCGCCTTTCCGCCCTGCACCTTCTGCGGCGGCTGCGACCTCTCCGTAGCAAATCTGGAGGATTGCTTCGGCAATGAAGCGCCGGTCTGCGGCGCCTGTCTGTGGGCGCAGGGGCTGATTCGCTGCCCGTAATACAATCACCTGATGGAGCGAAACTGAATTTCGCTCCATCAGGTCTGTTCGTAGACTCATTGACAAACCGCCAGCCCTATTCCTCAACAACCGTGATGCTTTCGATGGTGTCGCTGACGGTGAGGGTGGCGAGAATATCGACGCCCTCGACAATCTGACCGAAAAAGCTATAGGCGTCGTTCACATCGGGCGGGGGCGGCGCAATGGCCAGGAAGAGCTGGCTGCTGCTGGCCACGATGCGTCCGTCGACGTCCTGGCTGAGGGTGCGATAGGCGACGGCGCCCGCCGCCGGCGCGCCGGAGAGGCCGACCTCCGGGCGGATCACGTAGCCGGCGTCGTTGAAGGGGTCGTTGTCGGGCGCGCCGATCACCACCAGCAGATCGGGGTTGACGTCGTTGACCGGCGTGTTGTCGTAGAAGCCCAGGTTGGCGAGCACGACGAAGTTGTTGACCGCCACCGGCGCTTCCGCTGCGCGCAGCGCCACGACCAGGTCGCCCTGCGAAGTGCGGATCGTCGCCGTGTAGGTCTTGGCGGCGTCGATAACCATCGCCGGCTCTGTGTTGAAATAGTTGGCTTTTTTCTCGCCGCTGAGGCCGGCCAACGGACGCTCGCCGCTCAGGTTGGTCGGCGGGAAAGGCGTCGGCGTGGGGGGCAGCGGCGTAGGCGTGGGCAGGATGCTGCTGTCGCTTTCCTCGATCAGAATGGTCAGGATTCGGTCGCCGGGCTCCGTCGGGTTGGCCGCCGGATCGCGGCGCGTGAGGCGGTCGAGCACCTCGCGGCCTTCGATCACTTCGCCGAAGATGGTGTGGTTGCCGTTGAGCCAGGGCGTCGGCTCAAAGGTGATGAAGAACTGGCTGCCGTTGGTGCTGGGGCCGGCGTTCGCCATCGCCAGCAGGCCGGGGCGGTCGAAGGTGGCGCCCGGCCAGAATTCGTCGGCGAAGGTGTAGCCGGGCCCGCCCGCGCCGGTGCCCGTCGGGTCGCCCCCCTGCGCCATGAAGCCGTCGAGCACGCGGTGGAAGGTGGTGTTGTCGTAGAAGCCCTCGCGCGCCAGGAAGACAAAGTTGTTGACCGTCATCGGCGAACGATCGGCGAAGAGCTGCACCTTGATGTCGCCGCGCTCCGTCTTGATGGTGGCGTAGTAGTATTTGGCGGGGTCGATGGTCATCTCCGGCGGGCTGCTGTACATATTGTTGCGCGCCGCCGGCTCCAGCTGCGCGGCGGCGCCGGTCGAAGCAGGAAGCTGCCCGGCGCCGGCCTCGCCCGCGGGGGTTGCCGCAGGCAGGGCGCAGGCGGCCAGCACGGCCAGCGATGCAAGCATGGAGAGCAGCAGGATGACGGCGATGTTGATTTTTCTTCCGGTGTGACGATGATGATTCACAAATCCTCCCTGGCCGATTGAGCCAGCAGTGTGTCGAAGTCAGACGACCTCGATGTTCTCTTTGCCGCCGTAGAAATCCCACCAGGGTTTGGCCCCTTTCGCCAACACCTGGTTGAGCGCCGTGATGTTCTTGACCCCGCGATCCTCCAGCCATTCAATCAGCGCGTCGTAGCCGCTGGCGGCGAAGACGGGAATGCCGTCCTGCCAGGTGGCGCGACCGCACAGCACGCCGGAGAAAGGAGTCCCCGCCTCCGCCGCCAGCGCCAGCGTCTCGCGGAAGACATCGTCGCTCACGCCGGCGCTGAGATAGATGAACGGCTTCTGAGAGACGCTCGCCGCCTCGCGGAAAAGCTCCATCGCCTCGGCTCTGCTGTACGCCTTCACCCCTTTGAAGGTGGACGTTCCCTCCACATAGTCCATGTTGACCGGCGCCTCGACCTTGAGCACGTCGACGCCGTACTCCGGCTTGGAGAACTCGGCCATGTACGCCTTGACCATCGACGGCTTGGCCTTGGCGAACTCCAGCCCCTTGGGGTCGCCCAGGGCGTCGTTGTAGCAGATCGGCTCCAGAAAGAAGGGGACGTCCTCCGCCTTGCACTCGCTGCCGATGCGCTCGATGAACGCCTGCTTGGCGCGGTTGATGCGCGGCGGATGGGACGGGTTGTAGTAGAGCAGCACCTTGATGGCGTCGGCGCCGGCCGCCACCAGGCGGCGCACGCTCCACTCGGGCAAGAGGTCTGGCATGCGGCTGTCGTCGCTCGTATCGTAGCCGGTCTTTTCATAGGCGAGCAGAACGCCTGTCCCCGGCGCACGCACCTCAAGCGCCGGCAGCCCATATTCCGGGTCCAGCAGAATGGCGCTGGCGTGACGGGTCAGCACCTTCGTCACTGCAGTCTTGAACTGAGTCATCTCTTCTGCGCTGACGGGTGCGCCGCCGCGCGCCTTGCTGATCGCTTTCTGCAGCGAACCGCGCTGGTCCATCGCCGCCGCCGCAATCACGCCGCGTTCGTCGGCGCAACGGTTGATGCGCTCGAATTTGCCTCGGGAAATTTTCACTTTCGCCATGAAACCCTCCTTTGAAGTGGCTCAGGAATGCAGATCATCGGACGCCATTGACAAGACAGGGGCGCAAGGCGGAACACAGGTGAAGCCAACGCCGGCGTCTCGCTTGTGTTGAGGCCATCGTACCCCAGGCGTTGGCTTCGTCCAAATCGCATCATCGAATGCGCCTCGCGTCGGGGCGCTTGCGAGACAGCCTCTACTCGCTCACGCTGTCGATGACGCCGCCCAGGATGTCGACGATCAGGTCCACTTCTTCGGCGGTGATGGACAGCGGCGGAGAGAAGGCCAACACGTTGCCGACGTTGCGCGTGCGCAGGCCGCGCGCCAGACAGAGATTGTAAATTTCGAGCGCTTTGGCCAGGTCGGGTTCACGCGTCGTCTTGTCTTTGACAATCTCAACGCCGCAAAGCAGGCCCCGCCCGCGCACGTCGCCCACAATGTTGAAGTCGAGCAGTTTGGAAAGGCCGCCTTTGAGCCGCTCCCCCATGACGCGGCTATTTTCCACCAACCCCTCTCGCTCAAGGATCTCCAGATTTTTGAGCGCCACAGCGCAGGCGGCGGCGTGGCCGGAATAGGTGTAGCCGTGCATCCAGGCTTCCTCCGGCGGCGCTGCATCGATGACCTCGCGGATGGCGTCCGAAATTTGAATGCCGCCCAGCTGCAAATAGCCGCTGGTGACGCCCTTGGCAAAAGACATGATGTCGGGACGCAGCTCCCAGTGATGCTGGCCAAACCACAGGCCTGTGCGGCCGAAGCCGCAGATCACCTCGTCCACGATCAGCAACACTTCGTATTTGTCGCAGATGGCGCGCACGAGCGGGAAATAGTCGTCCGGCGGCACGATGACGCCGCCGACGCCCTGGATCGGTTCGGCGATGAAGGCGGCGACCGTTTCCGGCCCCTGGCGCAGAATCTCTTCTTCCAACGCCCGCGCCGCCGCCTGCCCGACCGTCTCATGGGGTTGGATGTCGCCGGTGTAGCGATAGGGGTTCGGCGCCGGAATGTGCGAGAAACCGGGCGTGAGCGGGCCGAACATGGTGTGGTAACGGGGAATGCCGGTGGCTGCCGTGGCGGCGACGGTGATGCCATGATATGCGCCCTGCCGCGAGATGATCTTCACCTTCTCCGGCTTCCCCAGGCGGCGCCAGTAGTAACGCGCCGTCTTGAAGGCGGTGTCGTTCGATTCGGAGCCGCCCGACGTAAAGAAGGTGGTGTTGAGCGTCGGATGCGCCATCCCCGCCATGCGATAGGCAAGTTCGGCCGAGGGCGGCGTGGTCATGCCGACGAAGTTGGAGGTGAAGGCGAGCTTGCGCATCTGCTCGGCGGCGACTTCGGGCAGCTCCTGGTTGCCGTAGCCGATGTTGACGTTCCAGAGGCCGGCCATGCCGTCGAGCACTTTGCGTCCGTCGGTGGTGTAGAGCCACACCCCTTCGGCGCGCTCGACCACCAGAGGGTCTTGATGTTGCTTGGGATGGTGCAGAGGATGAAGCTGTTTTTTGTCGTGTTCGACCACGGTGGCGTGGTCAAGCGTCAAATCAAGCATGATGGTTTCGCACTTTCTAATCATTCAAAAATTTCTTCGCACCCTTGAATTATTGTGCATTCGCTTCACTTTGGAAAATTCGCCATGCTCCCAGCCTCGAGACCGTTGAACATTCCGTCGTCCTTGGGAGTTGCGCAGTCAGGTGAAGCTTTCGCGTAAAACAGGCGCTTCCAGGAAGTTTGACGGCGTTTAACGATTTTTGGCAATCGGCAGGCGCTGCTCGTAGCAGCGCTTTCCCGGTTAGCCAAATCCTCGGCGCTCCTTCTTCCCCCTCTCCCGGCATGGGGAGAGGGGGCCAGGGGGTGAGGGCCCGCCCCACCAGCTACTTGTAATCTGGCGAGAATGTGCTACTCATGAACAGGCGCATCCGGGGTGCTCAAAGATCGCTGTGCTCGCCTGGCTGCAGGATGCGCACCTCCACCTGGGGCGCCATCCGCAGCATGAATTCCCGGAACTGCAGCGGCGGGTCCACCAGAAAGGTGCGGGCCAGCCGGTGGATCGCCAGGGGATAGAGCGTGCCCCAATGGATCGGGATAACGACCTGCGGCGCGATCAGGCGGCTCGCCTGTGCGGCGCGATAGGGGTCCATGTGGCCCGCACCGAGCGTTGGCCCCCAGCCCCACACCGGCATCAGCGCCACGTCGATCCTGCCGGCCATCTGCGCCATCTCTGGGAAGAGATCGGTGTCGCCGGCGAAATAGATGCGCCGCCGTTGCGCGTTGACCACATACCCTACACACTCTGCGACCGGGCCGAAAGGGCCGCGCGCACCGTTGTGCACGGCCAGGGTGGCCGTCACTGCTACGCCGCCCACACTGGTGCGCTCTCCTGCGCGCATCTCCTCCACGTTCGTAAACCCATGTTGGCGCAGCAGCGCGCCGGCGCCCAACGGCGCAATCAGGCGCGTCCCCTTGCCGAGCTTGCGCAACGAAGGCAGGTCAAGATGGTCATAATGCAGGTGCGAAATCAGGACGGCGTCGATATTCTCCTGCCAGCGCGGCAAGAGCGGCGTGCGTCGTCTGCGCAGGTGGACAATACGGTAGCGCAGCACCGGATCGGTCAAAATGCGCACGCCGTCCACTTCCATTAAAACCGTGGCGTGACCGATATAGGTGATGCGCTCCCTCACCGTTCCTCGCATTGCCTTAACATCATAGAGCCGCCAAATAAAAAGGTGGCGGGTTACCCGCCACCTCCTCGACCCTACTTTTTATTTTACGCACTGCGCAGCCGGAACGCAAAGATGATGGTGAAGACGCCGCCGACGACGGCGAAAATCCCGATCACCAGAGGCAGCGCCGCAACGTAGCCCAGCGGACTGCCGAGCAGCAAAAGCCCGATGATCACCGAGATGGCGCCGATGACGCCAGGCCCCCAACCTGCCCCCTGGAAGGACTCGAGCAGGCCGAAAACGCCCATGATGACGCCCTGAATCCCTAACAGGATGACGACGGCGACGCCAAACACCAGCGCCGATCCATCCGTGATATTGGCGACCAGATACCAGCCGGCCAGAATGCCGATGACGCCGCTAATTAACTTCCAGACCGTGTTGCCGCGGTCGGTGAAGATGCGAACGATCGACAGGACGCCGGTCACCAACCAGTATAAACCAATGTAAAAAACGATCATGCGGGACATGAGGACGGGATCGGTCAAGAGAAAGACGCCGACAAGAAGCGTTGCAATGCCCTGAATTAACACCAGCCACCACTGAATCGGCGGCTTTGCCTGCGCTGCTGTTGCCATAGGAGGACTCCTCTGTTGTCTGAAAAATGGATATGGAGAATCTTGCAATTAAAGGACGGAGATGCGCTGCTTTCCCAGTGCCCTTGTAGTATAGTATATGCGCTTTCAATACACAAGAGGCCCAAAAGAGCCCAAACCAGGGCCATCAGACAATCCGGAACAGATCAACGACCCAACGTGGAACCAAAGCAGCGCGCAGTTCGTCAACCTGGAGAAGCTGGCGTACAGAACCTTTGATAGGACCGTTTGTGGGCGCTTCCTTTGTCGGTGACGATGTTTCTGTGACAATGGCAGGGCGAAGAAGAGGAGAGAGTCAACATGAGCATGCGAAATGACAGGCCATCCACCCGGCGATGGGCGCGCATCGTCGTTTTTGGCGGCGGCGCACTCATCCTCCTGCTGATCGGCTATGTGATCGGCGCAACGCTTTTCCCGATCTCGGAAGCGCCGACCCCGGCCGCTCCGATCACGCCAGAGCCTGAAGTCACGCTGATTCCCACCTTCACGCCTTCGCCGGTGGCGCCGACGTCAACGCCGACGGAGCCTCCAACCTTCACGCCGCAGCCGACGCCTACGTTTACGCAGGCGCCTACGCCCACGCCGATCCTGATCGTGGTGACAGCGCCGCCTTCGCCCACCTTTACGATGACCTGGACGCCGCAGCCGACCGACACGCCTGTCCCGCCCACGAACACGCCTTCGCCGACGCCGACGCAAACCTGGACGCCGGTCTTCACGCCGACCTGGACGCCACTGCCGACAGCGACGGCGACCGCCACGTTGATGCCGACGCCGACGAACACCGGCACGCCCACGGCGACGTTTACAGCGACGCCCACGGCCACAGCCACCGAGACGATGACGCCCACGGCGACGGCCACCGCCACGGCCACACTCACGCCCACCGCCACGGCGACGCCGACCCACACGGCCACGCTCACGCCCACGGCCACGGCGACCGCCACCGACACGATGACGCCCACCGCCACGGCGACGCCGACCCACACGACCACACTCACGCCCACCGCCACGGCGACCGCCACCGATACGATGACGCCCACCGCCACGGCGACGGCCACGCCCACCGCCACGACGACGCCGACCCACACGGCCACGCCGACGCCCACGGTTCAGTGGGTTTTCGCCAGCGAACCGATGACGACCGCCTATTTGAATCAGACGTATATGTACACGGTCACGTTTGCGCTGGCTGACGTCCATGCCGACGAGCATGCCCATGAGGAAAACATGGAGCCGCCGCTGCCAACAGAAGAGGCGGGGCCACCGCAACCTGAAGAGTCGTCCGACGCCACCACCGAAGCCTCGATGACAAGCGCTGAAGCGGCCGAGCCCGCCGCCGAAGAGGGCGAGAATCTCCTGGAGGAGCAGGGCGCAGCTGAAGAAGACGCAGCCGGCGAAGAAGAGACGCCGCCCGCCGGGCCGGTGATCCTCGCAGGCGGCGCATTGACCGTCGAAGCGCCGGTGCTGCCGGACTGGCTGCGGCTCGTCGCCGTTGAAGAGGACGCAAACAGCGTCCTGCTCACCGGCGTTCCGCTGGATGAAGATGAAGGCGACCATCCGGTGCTGCTGACGGCGACCGACGCCTTCGGCGCCGTGATCACGCAAAGCTTCACCATCACCGTCGAATTGGATCCGGCGCCCTTCCGCTTCGAGGAGTTTGTGTTCGAGACCGACGAGGATGAGCCTCTGGAAGGCGTTCTGGAGGTGCGTCACGCCGAAGGGAGGACGGTCTATTTCAGCCTGGTGGACGACCCGCGCCATGGCGTCGTCGACGAGCTCGACGCAGAGACCGGCGCCTTCCTGTATACGCCGGAGCCGGACTTCTTCGGCGAAGATGGATTCACCGTCGAGCTCAGCGACGACCTGCAGCGCGTCATCACTGCGCCGGTGACGATCACGGTGAACGCCGTCAATGACCCGCCGCGCATCGAAATGGCCGACGTCTACACGGTGACCGTCGGCGAACTTGTGACGGTCTCCGTCGTCGTGACCGACGTCGACAGCGCAGTTTTCACCGTCACGGTGGAAGGGTTGCCGCCCAATCTGACGTTCGTTGAGGATGAGGAGGGCCGCGCTATTGTCGGCGAGGCGGCGCCCGAAGCGCTGGAGGGCGGCCCCTACCTGACCGTAGTCGCCGCCGTCGATGACGAGGGCGCGGAGACGCAGCATGAAATCGTCTGGGTGATCCTTGCGCCGACGGAGGGGGACAGCAATGGGGAAGAGGCGACGCTCGGCGCAATCCCCGGCGTTCTCTTGCCTGTCAGTCAGGCGCTTCGCCTGCCGCCAGGCCAGGAAGGTCTGGCTTACGCCTGGAAGACGCCGCCGCCCTATGAAGGATGCCCGCCTGTGCAGGATGCGCTCACACCGGCGCCGCTCGACGAGGGCGCCTCGCTGCTCGATGACCTGACCCTGGACGCGCCGACGTTGGGGCCAGGTCTGCTCTTTGAGGTGGCGCTGCCCGCCGGCGACTACGCGCTATTGGTCTGTGGCTGCGCGCCCACCTACGCCGCGGGCGAGCGCGTCAGCCCTCCGGTCAACAACCAGGCCGTCTTCGGAGAAGTGGACAATCTTTCTCCACGATCTGAGGAGGACAAGGCGATCCCTATCGCCGGCTTCGCCGGAGCGAACGATTTTGTGTGGCGACCGCTGCCGGCGGCCAGCGGCGGCGACGCGCCTTTTCTGTTCTCGCTGGACGAGGGCGTGCACACCCTGGCGCTGTGGATGGCCGACGATGGCCTGCTCGTGCACAGCGTCTGGTTGACGCCCGCCGCAGCTCTCGCAGAGAGCCCAGAGCTGACGGCGGAGCGGTGCGCGCCCATCGAATGAGCCGCCGCGTTGCGTCGGGAAACAACACAGCTCCGCTTCATGGTTTTCACAAAACCATTTTGGCCTCTTCGTAGGTGCGGCTCTCAGCCGCACGCTTTCGACAGACCCCGAGACACGGGATGAACCGGCGAAGCGCTGCTACGAGCAGCGCCTACGAAATACGCAACCAGGACGCTCTTCCGTGGGTGCGGCTCTCAGCCGCACGTCCTCGACGGCCCCCGGGGCATCGTAGCTGCGGCTCGTAGCCGCAGATTTCGCCGCACCCCACCTCACGCCGGAGGCGCGCCCTTCGGGAATTGCTCGCCTAAAAAAATCGCCCCTCCTGTCGCCAGGAGGGGCATTTCCTATCGTCTATCAAGTGATCAGGAGGGCTGATCTGACAGACTAGAGGAATGAGAGATTGGAGCAGCATAGAGCTGATAGCCCAATTATATGCGATTGTCCCCACACTGTCAAAATTTTCAGCAACAGTGTAAGAGCCCTCACAATCTACGAAACTGGACGCGAAGCCTCTAGACGGCGAGCGCCTTTGCGCTCCACCGGCTGCGCGGCGCCCACGGCCAGAGCGTTGGCCGCCAGCAGGATGAGCAGAGTCCAGAGGATGCAGGTGACCGCCAGATGCACCATCTGAATCCAAACCGGCGCGCGCAGCGCCACATTGAAGGCGCCGATCAGAAGCTGACCGATGTACAGGCCGATCAGCAGACGCCCAAGTCGCAGCGTAAGGGTGGAGGGACGACGCTGCATAGCGATCCATGCCGCGCCAACGACCAGCGCGCCCACGATGAAAGCGATCACAGGATGGAGAATGCGCAGCTCCACCAGCGTGGCCACCAGCGCATGCTCCGCCGGAGAAATGCCGCCTGTAATCACCAGCGTGTCGCCCAGCGCGGTGATGGCGCCGCTCATGCCCAGCACCAGCGAGCCGACGATCGCCAGCAGCAGCGACCCACCGACGACGCCTTGATTGCGCAGGCGCACCGGCGCACGCCCCTGTCCCCACCACGCCGTCAACACCAGCGCCGCCAACAGCAGAAAGGTGTTGACCAGATGCGCCGCCATCCAGATGGCGCGGCCCACCGAAACGTTGAAGGCGACATACTGCAGCAGCACCAGCGCCGCGCCGATCAGCGCCTCCAGGATCATGAACGCCATGGAGACAACCGCAGCCTTGCGCACCAGATGTCCCTTGGGAAAGGCGCGGAAGGCCCAAACCAGCAACCCCACCACCGCCAGCAACGCCAGGCCGCTGGTGACGCGATGGGAGAATTCAATCAGGGTTTCGATCTGCTCGGCGCGCGGAATCACCTGCCCGTTGCAGAGCGGCCAGTGGTCGCCGCAGCCGGCGCCGGAGCCGGTCGCCCGCACAAAGGCGCCCCAGATGATCACCAGCACGTTGAACGCCACCACGCCCCAGGCGTAGCGGGCGAAGCGCAGATTGCCGTTCATGGACACTTGCTCCTCATCTTCAGAACCATCCGCCAGAGTCAACTTCGTTCAGTATATCACAAAGTGCGTTGCGCAGCGGTCGGCTGCATGGCCAGATGTTCGACTTTGCGCCAGTAGCGGCTGAAGCGGCGCAGATCGAGCGGGGAGGAGGGCGTCGCAAAAGGAGCGTCCGGCAAGGCCGCAGCCGGCAGCGCCTGTTGGATCCGCCGCCATCTTCTTTTGAAGCCTGGCGATGGGCTGGCAACGGCGACCACGCCGTCGGCGCCGTGTTCGGCGGCGAAGCGCAGCGCCTCCGTCGCTACCTCTCCACGCCGAATCACGAGAGGCAGTTCGAGCAGACATTCGTAGATAAAAAGAACGCGCTTGAGACTGATTCGGCTCTGTTGGAGCAGGGCGTCGTCCCACACCCAAATCGCCGGGGCGGCGGGAAAGGCGCGGAACGCCGGGTTGTGGGGGTTGAGGTTGTCGCCGTGAATCCAGAGAATCGGATTTTTCAATTTGCGCAGCTCGCGCATCGCTGAACTGTCCGATCGGTCGACCTCAACCTTGCGCAGCGTCTCGACTGTAGAAGAGGATGGCTCCGTTGCACGAGCCTGGGGGAAGAGTCGGGCTGCGATCTCTGCATAGCCGCCCTCAAAGTCGCAGCGTCCTCGCAACGGGCAGCCCCGACAATAGACGCCGTCCGTGTATTTCTCCAGATTGTCGCGGTTGAAGATGTAGGGCTTGTGGCTAAATGCGCTCGCCACCCACTGCCAGGAGAGGTTGTTGCTGGCCGGGTCGCCGTCGAGCAGGTGGGTCAGGAACCAGCGCGCGCCCGCCTGCCACCGCACGCGACGGAAATGCACCACGTAGGCCGCCAGCCACATACGGGCGTGATTGTGCAGATAGCCGGTGGTGCGCAGCTCGCGGCTGAAGGCGTCGATGCAGGCCAGCCCCGTCTCACCTGCGGCGATGTCCGCCGGCAGGGCGTCGGCGTAGTCGGACGGCGCCAGGCCGGTCTTGAGGGGCTCCAGGTCGCGCCAGACGCGTCCGCCGATGACGTCATAGACGCGTCGAAAATAATCGCGCCAGCCCAGTTCGTTGATCCATTTGGCGGCTTTCCAGGTCGCGTCCACCTTGCGCAGGGCGACGTCGCGCACCTCCGCCAGGCTCAACACCCCATGGCGCAGATAGGGCGAGAGGCGGGTGACGGCGCCGGCGAGAAAATTGCGCGTCGCCGCATAGCGAACCGGGTCGATCTGCTCCAGAAGCGCCTCGGCGGCGCGTCGTCCCCCGACCGTCGCCGTGACGGCGTCGTCCACTGCAGCGGCTGCCGGAAAGGCGCAGCGCAGATAATCGATCAGTTCGCCGCGATCGCGAAAGGAGCGCCGCATGTCAGCGGAAGTTTCGCCGTCGGCGGCAGCGTTCACTGCAATAGCGGACTTCATCCCAACACCTCTCCCACTTCTTGCGCCAGGTGAACGGTCGCCCGCAGACCGGACAGATCTTCTCCGGCGGATGCGCTTTGCGAGAAGTGCGCTTGCCCGGTTTCGTCGATGCTTTCATCCTGGTGGAGAGAGTACAACAAAAGGTGAGCGAAAACCGTATCGAAACTTCCGCCCAGCCTTGCAAGCGACAACGTCGCCGAATGCAACCGGGAAGGACACTTTATGCTCGCCTCCGATGCACATTTCCTCTTCAACCATCGCTTCTATCGGAGGCGATGGGCTTATGATATACTGCGAGTGAAAGGTGACGAGCGAGGGTCAGAGGCAAAAAGAGAATCGTCATCGACGCAAAAAGAGCGGCTTTTCGCAGCCATTCGTCAGAGTGAACTCAATGAGATCGGTGCAAGCTATCACACAGCAGGACATGATGCGCTATCGCGCAACTGCCCGGCGACGCACGGCCAAAGAGCGCCAGATGCAAGAAGCGCGACGCCTGCGGGCATGGGAGACGGCCCGGCGCGCCGCTGCACTTCTCAAGAATGAATATGGAGCAAGCCGCGTCGTCCTTTTTGGTTCTTTGTCGCGCCGTGAACCATTCTCTCCTCATTCTGACATCGATTTGCTTGTCTGGGGATTAGATGAACGCGTCTATTATCAGGTCGTGGCCCGGCTGCTTGACCTGGACCCTGCGACGCCGATCGATCTGTTGCGCGCCGAAACGCCGAATCAGGCTCTCGTTGAGGCAATTGAAACTTCAGGAATTCCACTATGACCGCTTATGCCGCTCTCGCCGGCTGTCCCCTTGCTATCAACGTTTGCGGGCTGAACTCGATGAGTTCATTTCTTTTCTACTCGCACTGGATCGGGTCGAACCGTACTCCTAAAATAATTTGAGAGAGAATTCATGGTCTATCCACCCTTCACCTACGCCTATTACAGAGCGCTGCTTGAGGCGCTCTTTCACCACGGCTACCACTTTGTCTCGTTCGATGAGGTCGATATTGCGCGCAACGACCAGGTGGTGTTGCGCCACGACGTCGACCTTTCGCTGGAGGCGGCGTGTGCGCTGGCGGAAGTCGAGGCGGAGTGCGGCGTTCGCTCCGTCTTTCACGTGCTGTTGACCGCGGACGCCTACAACCCGGCCTCGCGACGCAGCCAGGCGCTGTTGGCGAAAATACGAGAGATGGGACACCGCATTGGGCTGCACGTCGATCCGGCCGTGCTGCCTAAAGAGCCTGCCGTCATGCACGCGCGGCTGGCGCAGTTGTTCGCCAGCGCGGAGGCCATCCTGGGGCCGCTGGACTCTTACAGCATGCACCGGCCGGTGGCCAACGGCGAAATGGAGAGCCTGAAGCCGCAGCGCCTTCCTTTTCCGACGCCGGCCTACGCCGACGACGACCGCTACCGCAGCCATCTCGTCTATCGCAGCGACTCGCGCCGCGAATGGCGTCACGGCGACCTGCTCGCCGAGCTCAAAACGCTGCGCGGCCGCTCGCTCCACATCAACCTGCACCCGATCTGGTGGACGGAGGAGGCCGTCTCGCGCGAGGAGGTGCTGCGCCGCTTCCTAGCGCGCAAGCACGC